>Ga0209611_10000793_pt1 | contig 50017 bp, 20 predicted proteins | sample S1TSphgellanicum_3_FD_187693 | JGI IMG/M metagenome (GOLD analysis project Ga0209611, IMG submission 187693) | Host-associated microbial communities from peat moss isolated from Minnesota, USA - S1T2_Fc - Sphagnum magellanicum MG (SPAdes) (version 2) | ecosystem: Host-associated > Plants > Peat... | reverse complement strand
AAAAAAAAAAAAAAGGGGGGGGGGGGGGGGGGTGTGGGCTGCAAAAGGCATTAAGGATTTTTCATGAAAATTTTGCTCAAATTCGCCAGATTTGAAGGCAAAAAGGTTATGAAGTCGCCATATTTGGACGTTAGAGTCCATCTTGTCGCCACAACATAGGGGGGAATCTAAAAAAATTCTACCTCCCTCCCTAACCTGTAGCCAAATTTGGCTAAGCCCCGCTTGTGGATGATCGCCAAAAAAAAACCCTGGTGAAAAAAATAAAAAATCTCAAGGGGTCTTTAGGCACGGCAAAACCATTATGCCGCCTTGGGCTTTTAGCTACCACCTTTTTTTGTAATTTTATTTATTTATTTATTTATTTATAGTAGGAGGGTTTAGCTTTGCGAAGGACACAGTTCTTTTTTTTTTCTTTTCTTTTTTTCCGCGCAAAAGTGCAGTGTAAAAATGCGAGGAAGACGAGGAACCCAAACCCCAAACGGATCGCAGAACTCGAGATTGCGTGCACAGAAACAAGGGCGGAATACGAATCCCTCGTTCCATTTCCGCTTCTTTTTGGTTTTGTTTTGTTCCTCGATCTTACTTTTTCTTTTTTCTTTTGATGAATTTGCGGATCTTTGTGCACCAGACGCCAGACCTCTTTTTTCTTTCCGTGTGAGATTTGGTTGACGTCGTCGAATTGAGCTTTGAGTAACACCGACTGCACCGGCCCTATTCTTGATCTTCTTCATCATCGTCGTTGGCGGCTAGATCTGCTCTTGTTTTTTTCTTTTTTGGCTGTTGTTGATGAGCAAGCAGAGGTATAAGGATCATGGACGAATACGCGCCAGCAACCGAGAGCTCTCAACTGCTCCTTGTATGCCTTTCTTCTCACTCTAAATCAGTTGCTTGAATTTTTCTTTTGTAAAAAACGCTCCAACTTCCGAACGCGGTCGCTATGAACTCTTTTTGTGAACGTTCTCCAAGTTCCGAACTCAGTTCCTTTGTATTTTCTTTCTTTATGTAAGAAACGCTCCAAGTTCCAATCCAAGTTCGGAACTCAATTGCTTGGATTTTCTTTTTTTGAAAATGCTCCGAGTTCCGAACGTGTCTCCGCTTCATCTGCCTTCTGTTCTCTTTGGAGCTTCAGCTTTTGTTGAAGATCTTAACGGTCGTAAGGAACAGTCAGTCGACCGAAAAGGACCAGGCTTGAAATGGTTTTTATTTCAGACCGTGTGGACATTGGGCACAATAAATCGAGGAAATCGTGACTGCAACTTCCTGGAGTGTGAAGTTTCTAGGTTTGATTGAGAGAGACAACAAAGAGAAATAGAGGGAAAGTGCATCACAGAAGAAGTCTTGCATCTAAGATTTTCTCTTTCTTTGTGTCCCATTTTCGATCGCTGGGAGAGATCACAGTTGTCGACATCCTGTTGTTGACAGATCAGAGCCATCTACTGGCTGGCTTCGTGGAAGTCTCAAATTCGTGGAAACAGATCTGGTAGAAATCTCACTCGCTGTTGTTGCTTGCACAGGGCGTGCAGAGTCAGGGACTGGATCCTGGAACCGATGAAGGAGTTTTGCACAACCGCTGCATTACAGTTGATGAAGCAATTGAGACTATTGGTGTGCAGTTCTCAGCCTTTTTTGTATTTCAGGCTCTGCCACTTCTTTTTTCAGTAGAGGATTTGCAATAGACTCTGCAATTTCTGACACTGTTACAATACTCTTTTTTTGGTGGATCTACTGCCTAAGTTCTTGATGATCATTAACTAACCTACTGACAACTCACAAGTAGTATTTGTGTTGGATTTTATTGCAGGATTTGGGAAGTTTCAGCTTGGCATGCTTGGATACACAGGTCTTGTGTGGCTAGCTGATGCTGCAGAGATGATTCTCCTATCATTCATTGGGCCTGCGGTATAAAGTCTTTCTATATGTTTGTTGTGAGTGTTTCTCTTGAATTGTAGGAGAAATAAAGCTTCCCCCTTTTCTCTTTCTTTTTTGAGCTTTGATAATATATGTTTATGGACATTGAACTGTATGGAAAGTTGAAGATTTGCAAGCATCAAACTCCAAAGTTCAAGTCAAGTCTGGGCATTTCTTTGTTCCTGGTGCTCAATTGAATATTTGCTTGTGTGGATGGATGGTAGGCTAAGTGTGAATGGGGACTTTCTTCATCTGAAGAAGGTGCTATTTCCAGTGTGGTCTTTGCAGGCATTTTTCTGTAAGTCTCTCTCATCCTTCCTTTACTTCCCTGGTGCCTTAGAAGAGTTTCTTGCTGTAGTTAGGGTTCAACTCTTTTGCATATATGGATGACAGTTTCTTTATATAGAGGTTGTGCATATCTTCCAGGGCAACCTTACATCTTGTTATAGACCTACCTGCATTGGAGCTCCAATCTGAGAATTTTGCTCTGAGTGAGTGAGAGTTTTAAATGTTGTTCTTGATCATACACAAGTCTCACAGCTTCCTGGAAGAGGAGCTTTCAGTGGTCACCAATATAGTTGATTTTGTTAAGAGTGTGAGGTTTTGAGCAGGCAGGCAAGTCTTACTAAGGTTGGGTTAACCATAAGATAGGTAAAGTTTTGATTGTGTTTGTTGGGGTGGGGCAGGGGTGCTTATGCTTGGGGTATTGTTTCAGACATTCATGGTCGTCGACTTGGATTTATTGCAACAGCTCTTTTCACTTTCCTCTTTGGCATGTTGAGGTATATGACACTTTCTCTTGACCAACTCTGTTGTTGTCTGTGACCAGTGTTTATTATTGTGCATCTTGCTATTCCCCTCTTGATGGACTGAGCTGGAATTATGCAGTTCTGTATCCCCTGAAGTTGATCTCTTATAATATATAGGTGGGAATGGAGTGTCAAACTAACTTTTTCCAAAGCAGATCCATGCATCAAACTCACCTATTTGTCAATTTGTTCATCAATTCTGATATTTGAGTGTTGTTGTTGACCTATTTGGGCAGTGCATGGTCTCCAGACTATTGGTTTCTATTGGTGTCTCGAGCATTTGTTGGTTTTGGACTTGGCGGAGCACCTGTAAGCCCCATCTTACTGCTGCACATTCTGAATTCTTTAGTAATTTCATTAAGTATGCCAGTGTATCCCATAATCCAGTCTTAGTAGTTGTTGGTTGGCCATTCTTATCTCACAAATTTCCACACTTGCATATGTACCTATTACATGTGTTGCTGGAATCCAGATGGTCACTGGCATGCTGATTCTTGAAGCCACACACTCATCCATATCAGCTCTTATCAGGCTGTTATGGCAGCTCCTTTCACTTCAGGGTCTGGCATCTTCTCTTTCCAGCCTACCTGAGAAGCTTTTGGGATTTCCAATGTTGTTGTAGCATCTTGCCTGCTCTGGCTTGCTGCGCTTAACATAATTAGTTGATTATTGGCACCAAACCTATTAAGAGCACCAAGCCATAATTACATTAAGAGCATATTAATTAGCCTTATTAGAGCATAATTAGTATGATTAGTTGCCCTCCTGGTATAATTAGCTACTAGTTGATTATAGATTTGCATAGCCTTTTCCTTTAATTTTCTACATGTGCTGAAGTAATATGCTGTATGTCACACCTTTTGTCTGCTGGATAGCATGGTTTTGTGTGGTGTTAATCAATTTGAGGATTTCAGGTGGTATTCTCACTGTGCATGGAGTTTCTACCAGCATCTTCAAGAGGCTTCTGGCTTGTTTTTATGGAGGTCTTTTGGACGGTAAAGTTTGCAGGCTGGCCAGCCACTAGAGTCTTTGAGTTATTTTACACATTCTGTGTGTCTTGGGTGAAAAATTAGGAAGCAATCAAATTTGTTCACATCACAGACAGTCTCTGCTTGGAGATTCTTATTCTTGAAGGGTGATGGTTACAGGTTGGATCAATTGCAGAAGCATTATTAGCATGGCTCATCCTGCCCACCTATAACTGGAGGTACATTCAGATCTTCTTGCCTGGTGTTTGAACAATTTTTCTGATTGTATTTCACACTGCTTGCTAAGCAGAAGTTTAAAACCTGCACTATTTTTACTTGGTTGTCATGAGCTGCATGTACAGTACTCTGTGTGAAGCACTTAAGGATTTTTCTCTTGGCTAAGCACAATTGGTAGGAAGGCAAATGGTATGTCAAGCTTCCACTTGAGTTGGAGGATGGCATTTCCAAGGATAGATATTAGAAGGCACTGGTGTTTTATCTGAGTGTGGACATTCTGGCAGGCTCTTGGTGATGGTATCTGCACTGCCATTTTTGTTGTTGCTGGTTTTCTATCCAGCATTACCTGAGTCACCACGATATTTGATGGTATCATCGTTTTCAAACACTCAGGCACTTCTCATTTTAGCTTGGTAATGTTTGTGTCAGAAAGATGAACAATCAATGCATCTAAGCTGTGCTGACACACATCTTGAAATTCCGTTTTTAGTCTGTGTTCTTCTAACTTATGCTGCTTGTGGTGGGCAGGTTAAAGGAGACAAACAAGGTGCTTGGAAAGTGTTGGAACAGGTAGCAAGAGTCAATGGAGCAGCTCTACCAAGTGGCTCTTTGATACCCTCACAGTCATCACAGAGAGTTCCAAATTCCCTTGGTAACAAACTAGCTCTCCTGGTCATTTTTTTGCTCATTGTTGTCAGATATGTAGCAACAGGCAGCAGCAAATTGTGCTGTTTGCTCTATATGTTGGTCTGGTTTTAGGCAACTCCCTGGAAGATTTCTGCAGTCTCCAATGATGTTGGCATATTTCTTGCGATGGGACTATTGGTTTCTCTGAAGCTGTACCTTCCAAAGACACAGCTTAATATCTTAAGAATCCATAGCATAGGTTGCTGTATGTTGGAGTCATTTGATGCCAACATCTCACTTATCTGTCTGATTAGAGGGACAAGCCGTAATAGAGTTTGTGTGGATCTCTGGCATGCTGCAGATCAGTTACCATTGAGATCGCCTGGTTTAAATGGCAATGCTGATGGCGAAGAGATCAAACGGCCACAACCAGAGAAGGTTGGAGTAGGGAATACATTAATGCTCTTGTTTTCCCCAGAGCTTAAGGTGACAACACTGTTGTCTTGGTCCTTCTTCTTCGCCAATTATTTCACCTATTATGGACTAGTCCTGCTAACCACCCAGTTAGCTGTGAAATCCCAAACTGAGCTGCATGGTTTTTCAGATTCCACTGCAGATTCCTGTTTGCCTGATGGCAAATCAGGGATGGACATTTCAACCTACAAAAGTGTTCTCATTACCTGCTTTGCGGAGCTTCCAGGATTGATAGTGGCTTGTCTTATTGTGGAGAGACTCGGCCGCAAGGCTAGTTTAGGCTTGTTGCTATTTGGGTGTGGTATTTGCATGATCCCTCTTTGGACACTTCAAACAGAGACAGTAACATTGATACTTATGTTCGGAGCCCGAAGTTGTATTATGGGGGCTTTTTCAATTCTCTGGGCTTTTGCCCCTGAACTATACCCAACAAAAGTTCGTTCAACTGGGCTGGGTTTTTGCAACTCTGGTGGTCGATTGGGAGGCTTTCTGTGTCCCTTTGTGGCAGTTGGATTGGTGGAGAGTGGTCACAGGGTAAGAACTTTGCCCAAAGTTTGTAACAAGAACTATGTATGCTCAAATATCCTGTTCTGTCCTGATAAATATGACTATTGTTGTGAAGACTGCTAAGTGTGGCATTATGTACTAGCGCTGTCTTAAGTTTTGCAAGACTGTGGTATTCCCTGAATCTATTTGTGAAACATCAATCTGCTTCAAAACTAGAAACAAAGCATAACCAAGGCTGTGTATTTGGCACTTCTGTGGTTGGGTCTTTTGAGGATGATCAAGTGGAGAGTTCAGATTTAGAGTGAGAGTACACAAGTTAGATCCTGCATGCCTCCTTTTTCTGTAATATGCATCAGAAAAGTGTGGAATGTCTCTTATTTTCATTGAAAATTCAGTTATATATCTTATCATGATTCTTGTGCAACTTTTAAAGAAATTCTCATGTGAGGGTTGGTTTGATGACAGGTGGTTGCAGTCTCTCTGTTTGCCTTGGTGCCATTATTAACAAGCATTGCAACATTCCTCTTCCCAGTGGAAACTCAGGTAAAATGTCTAGCAGGTCCTTCATATGTTTTTCCTTCAATAAACTGGACAGCCTGAATATATTATTTCATATGGTGCAAGTGGACAGAGTGGAAGCACAGGATTTTGGAACACAAAAGGGTTAAACTATATGTGAGACCTCAAAGACATTCCATCATGGAGAGCCTAATAATAAATGGAGCTTTTTTGTTAACAGGGGCAACGGCTGGCAGACGATATTCAGTTGCGAAAGTCAGGAAACCATTAAGTGCAATTGCAACTGCCACCATCAATGGCAATCAGCTTGTAATCCTGTGTACAATATACCTTACATTAAATGGTGACAATTGCTGAAGATGGCAATCAGGGCAAGCTTGAATTGAGGTCAGCCATTTCCCACCTCCATTTGCCCTCAAACCCAAAACAGATCAACTGTGTTGTTTTGTGCAAGAAAATAAACAAACAAACCAAACAGCACTGATGTTATTTCTTGGGAAATACAGATGATTGAATGAAGGAGTCGGTCCTCTCAGTTATCTAGACAAATGATTTTGTCAATGTAATAAAAAAAAGAAAAGTATTATGTCAATTTTATGTTTATTTTTGTTTTTCTTTTGTTTTTTTTGTTTATTTGTTGTGTGATGCTTGACAAATATGTGTTGGGTATCATGGGAAAGAAATGAAATAAAGGAGGCGCAGGGTGTTTCAAAAAGCAGAAGGCTCATGGGGGCGGTGTTTCACTTTGATTTATGGAGGAAGAATCAACGAATCCTGGTTGATTAGGCACCCCTTCAGATACATTGAAAAGATTGTGCTAGTGAGTGTTTCAGGAAAATAGGGTTTTCTAGTTTAAGTTAAAGTTTTCTTTAACTTTAAAAGAAGCCAAAACTTCTTTTTTTTTCTCTTGATTTTCTCGATTTAAGTCCCTAAATGGAAGCTTAAAATTTCAATTGTTTCAGTTATGTAATTATAGGATTGTGAAAATCCGTATTTGGATTAAAAACTTGCAACAATTTGAAATGCCATACCAAGTTCTACTTTTAAACAAGTTTAAATCCAGAAACCAAAATTTGAAAAAGTAAAACTATTAAAAATGATAATTTGGTTGAATGAATATACTTTTAAAAAACATTAGTGCAGATAACTTAAATGTCCAAGAATGTGAAATTTGAGTGTCAAAGTTAGTGGCAATCAAATGTTGGATATCAGAAAAAGAAACAAGAAAATATCAAAATCCTAAGCATTCAAATGGAACAAAAGGAATGCAAAAACTTTACCAAAACATGAATAGGGCTCCAAGGTTACACAATAGGGTTACCTAGAGTTACATAAGGTTACTTAGGGTTACATAGCCCATAATAAGTTATGATAGAATAGCTTAGAATAGTTTGGCCTAAGGTTATAACTTTAAAACAACCTAAGGTTAATAGTTTATAATAACTTATGATAAAATAATATGGAATATTTTGGTCTAAGATTATAGCTAAAAATCAAATAAGATTACATTCATTAAAATAATCTTGAGTAAAATATTAATTTAATTTAATTTAAAATAAAATAGCTTAAAATAATTTAAGGGTGCATTAGTTTAGGGTAATTGAAAATAATTTAAAATAAAGTGATTTAAAATAACCTTAGGTGGAATAACATAAAATAACCAAAACTAACCAAATGTGAAATAGCTTTAAATAGTTGAAAATTAGTCTAAAATAAAATATTTTAAAATGAAATAATCTCAAATAACTTCAAATAAAAATTAATAACTTAGGTAAAATGATCAAGAATAATGTAAGGTGGAATAGCTTATAATAATTAAAAATAATGTAAAGTGGAATATAATTGATAATAACCTATAATAACCTAAGGTAGATTAATTAAAAAACAATTTAAGGTGGATAGCCTAAAGTAAAATAATTTAAAATAGTTTAAGATGAATTTTTTAAATAATTTAAATTGATTTAATTTATAATATTTTAAAAATATTATATAATAGCCAAAGATGAAATAGTTGAAAATAGTTTAAGGTTAAATAGTTTATAATAACCTACAAATAGATTAAAATCCTAGCTTGTGGTAGTTTAAGAATCATTTAATAACTTACATTCGCCTGAGAATAATTTATACTACTTTACACTAACCTAAAAATAACTTACAATTAACATAAGAATTTAACCTATGGAAACTTACACGTATTTTTAAAATGTGCAAAATAATATGTGATAAAAAATCATTTCATTAATGGTTCGATCATTAAGGACTTGTTCCTTAAGCATGGAGGTGAAAGGAGGTGAGGGATTCAAACTTTCATTTTAAGTTGGTGAGTTAAGTCGATTTTAAGTTCTTACGTGCCTAACTTAACTATGTGTTTAGGTGTTTAAGCATCTAAATGTTTAACTATTAATTAGGAGGTTACTTTAATGAATTAACTTTTAGTGAATTTGATTAATTATTAGTGAATTAACTATTAATGAATTTGATTAACTTTTAAATAATTCAATTAAATATTAGTGAAATCACTTGTCAATAACAACTCATCCTTTGTTCATTAAAGGGTTGACCACTTTTTCCATGGTAAATTTGTTCAAGTCGAGTTGAAATTTAGTGAAATGTAAAATGAACTAAAACACATATTGGTGTAATGAAACTTGATTTGGTTGGTTTCTTGGGGATGGTCACAAGGAAAAGTTAACAATTAGATTTTGTAATTTAATAACAATTGCTAACATAAAAAAACAATGCATGGATGCATTGCACAATTAGATATGTTGACAATTAACCATGTGTTGTTGGAAGGTAATTTGTCTACTATGAACACATCACCATTTGATATCAACTCACAATAGTACATGCAACCTATGGGCATGACAAAGATCTACCACCTTCATGGATCAGGGTGAAAAACTTTGCCCAACAATCCCAAACATTGGTACAACATGTAAACCCACACATGTGGGAAAGTGAAGGATATCAACTTCAATGCAACGACTACATTGCAATGCCTTCCATAAAGACCCAAAAAACATAAATTTAATGGAGTTTTTTGAAGGACTAGCCATAGGATTTTTTGTTATGTTAAAGGTAAAGTTGTTAATACACAAATATGTGTATGTTAACAACAACCATTTCATTACTACAAAATGTGAATGTAGTTCATTAGTGCTTGTTTTGTGGACTAGTGAATTCATTTGCATCCCCACTAAGTCCCATTCAATGGGACCGGTGAATTCATTAAAAATCCAGTGAAATCACTTGGTGTATAGGGACACATTTTGTTGTAATGTTTGGCCAACCTAGCAACAATTATTAACTATTGTAATCCAAGGTTGCCCCAAGCATAACATGATCATTATATTTTGATGGTAAGTGCTTACAACATGGCCTTATCTTACATAAATTTCTTTTAAAAAGTTGGGAAGGGGTGAATATGTTTCTTACTTTGACAATTCACGAAGTAATTTTGTCACAATGAGGATTGTATCATGAATTACATTGATATATGGTGGCATGACATTTCCATTACGTCTTGCAACATAATATTAATGCATGGCATTGCATAGGGTGAACCCAATTATGTGACCATGATCATGTAATGTTTTTTTGGGTCAAATTTGTGTAGTAGCCAAAGCAACAATGATATATACATAAGAAAATTTAGCCAAATTTGGCTATGGGCTAAATATGAAAGTAAATTTTTTAAAACATTATTTTATATTTTTGGCTACATGCTTGAACCATGTATAGAAATATAAAAAGTGGATTTAAATTTTTGGTTGAATTATGGTTATTGAAAATATAAAAAACACATTAAATTACCTCTTTTGATTTTAATATAACTTTCTAGTTATATGTAGCCAACAAAAAAAGGTTGGCATCAATTTTATTTTATTTTGGCAAAAATTCATCATTTGGTGACAAAGAAAATGGGTTTTAATGATGGAATTTTATTTTTTCTAATGTAAATGCAACTAATTTTGAAAAAAAAATTAACATGATCATAGTTAGGGTTTAAGGTAGTAAGGCCATTTGTGCCTTTCAACATTTGTTTTTGCTTTCTTATTTATTTTCACCTCCACTTTGGTTGAATGCAAAAGGAGGTGCACTATGCAATGCCACCCACCCTACTCATTTTTTTCTTTCCTTCATAATATCAAAAAGGTGCACTAGAGCACTACCCCCCCACCCCCTTTCTCCCCTTTATTGTGACTTTGTCCATGTGGAGCATTGTGTGTAGGACCTAGGTCTTTTATGTGTGGTCAATCAAATGTTGCGTAAAGAACAAGTAATTGAAATGTTTAATTGACAAGGAACACATGCCCAAGAGGAATGTCAATCACAACACATGCATGTTTAGTCAATCATGATACATGTTCAAGAGGTTTAGTTGGTCACAACACATGTTCATGAAGAATTGTCAATCATGAGAAACAAAGGTAGTCTATAGGGGTAGTTGACATTAATAGATGACAAAGGGCAATCAACAAAAAGGAATGCATGTTAATTTCATTACCTATTTTTAAATATGGTATGTAAGAAAACACCTTTTTGTGTGCATTTTTTACATTAGTCAAATTTTTATTGAGATTCTAGATTAGTAAATGTTTGATTTGCCATCAAAAATCATTCTTGGTGAGCTAAAATGTCTAATATCCCCATTTCCATAACCTATATCATATTAGAAAATGCTTGTGTGGTTGCCATCATCCAAGAAAATTCAAAATTAAATTTGTGAGGATTTTTAACCCCCATTTGGGTGGAACAAAATTACAACTTCCATTCTAAATCAACTTCATGTGTCTTCTTCAAAGCCAAATAGTACATGCACTTGGATTTCCAAGTATGGATGGGATTGAAATTGGCATTAGGAAATAAGGAATATGCACAATTTGTTTTATAAACTCAATGGGTTTTGCTCATCATGAACACCAATTTTGAGCTTGATGAAGAACGTCACAATGTTGTAGGATTAGTGTAGAAACAACATTGAGGTGTAGAACAACACATATGTTGACATGACTAGTGATGGACAATACCCCACATCTAGATGAAGTTGGGTACTTTCAATTTTTAAAAAAATTTGCAATTGTCACCATTATTGCTAGAGAATGCAAGACCATGTTGGCCTTGCCATAATATTACAAAAGAGATCACAATGTGCTGAAATTGTTGAGAAGGTGATTGACTTGGTGATGGGTGCAACATCATTTTAGGTTTAGTCAATTTGAATTTTATTTAGTCAATGATGTTAAGATGGTGGACTTGTGTGCAAATTTTGTTATTTTGTAATTGTATTAGTTAGAAATTTTTGTACCTTGAGGTTTACAATGTGCCTAAAAAATGATGACCTAAAACCACATAAAAACATCCATCCAAATGATCTAGTAATTTTGGTGGTGTGAATTGTACAAGAAAATCAAATTGGAAATAAGTCACTCTTGATTAATGGTTATGTGTGTGTGTTTATAGCAATTGATTCCAACAATCCAAATGCTTTCTATAAAAGGAATATTATGTACAATAGGCTCCATATGATGTTCCCAAGGAATTACTTTTTTTCACCATAAATCTTATGCTACGTGCACAACTCCAATCCTATAAATTAATCCTTGAAAGGTATGCTAAGTTGAGTTGCATGATAATGTAACATGCCTACATTCGCTTGGTTTTGATTGTGGTACTTTGAACATTTTACATACATGATTCATCTTTGTCATGGTTGTTTTTCTTATTTTGTATTGTTCATAAGCTTTTTTGGCTCCATGTTAAATATCCATGTTCTCCTTGACAAAAGATTTTGATGATTTAGTATTGTGTTTTGTTGAGCAAATGATGTATGAATAATGGATACATGTAGGACATATTTCATTTTAATTATTGTTGGATAGGTACAAGGTGAGCCAATGTGCCTATGTACTTTTCTTGGCGAGATAAAAACAAGTAAATATGGATGTGGTATAAAAGAATATGATTATGTCTCCATGGGTTGTTATCAAATTTATGTGTTTTAAGTGTATCACAATTGCACAATGTATCAATATGACAACATAATGAATTAATAAATTTTATTAATTTTAAAGCTTTCCCAAAGATGTCAAGCACCAAACCAATAAATCTTTCCATTAAAATCAATGTGAAGGCTATCAATGTCACCTACCAAGGTTGGGTTTTAAATTCACAAATTGATACAAGAATGCAATGATAATAGGAAAATTTATCTAATGCTACTATAAACATTTTTGAATGCTGCTACTACCATGCATCATTTTCCAATAAGATCCAATTCAATCATCATTGAGTTATCCAAAGCTACAACGAGGCCTTGGATGAAAAATGCAACAAGATTGTGTTCAAACCTTATCCTATGTTTAAGTTTGACTAAGGAAAAAATAAAATGCAAGTTGTGGTTATAATTTTTTTGTGCTTGAATAAGCACTTGGGAAGATGAAAGGGTAAAAAAAAACTCAAAACCATAGAAAATACACAAACCATGAACCAAAAATAAAGTGCAACATCTCCCCCACTTTCTTTTATTGTTGTTTTAATTATATCAAACTACATGTGTATTAATGTATCATATTAAGGGTATCAATGCATCAACTATATGTATAACAATCTATGTGTCAATGTATCAAATTGTGTGTATCAATGTAGGAACCATAAAATAAAGTGGTTACAAATTCTAAGGTAAAGGTTTCAAAATAAAGAATTATTGAGAGGCACACAAAAGCTACAAAGGTCTGAAATTAACCTCACTTTGTCATGTTATTATTTTAGGGTTTTTTAAACTACATATGTATCAATGCATTAGATTATGGACATCAATGTATACAACTCTATAACACTATATTAAATAATATACATCAAATTGTATCTATCAATATAAGAACCATAAAACAAAAAGGAGACAAACTTAAAAGTTAATATTGTGAAGGCTACAAAGAAAACAATATTAGAAAACACACCCAAGTTTAAAAAGGTGTGAAATGTTCCCATTTTTCCCTACTATTGTTTTAATTGTATAAAGTTTTATGTGTATCATGTACCATTGTAGTGTGAAGACTTTTTCATTTTATTTGTGTGTAATCTTGTAATGTGCATATTGTGAGATAGCTCCAAATTTTTTGTGAATAGGGTAAAAGCATGCTATGATGGACTTTTTTAGATGTCCCAATGGCAATTTTTTCTAGGTGAGTCAAGTATTGTTGCATTGTATGCAAATCTATTTGAAAAACTTGGCAAAAATGAGATGAAAAATTGAAACCTACATTTTAATCTTTCAAACCCAAATTTTTTTTTACCAAAAGGATAAATGTTCAATCCAAGGTGGACTTTACAAAGGATGGTACATCCAATGTCCATGGCATTCCAAACTACTCCAAAAAAACTATCATTATGGACTTTTTTCTTCTAGTGGAGTTGAAAACTAAGCCTAAAAATTTTTATCACCACACATTGAAGTACCATAATACTTAAGATGAAAAAATCAAACAAGAAAAAATCTTTCAATTTTTTTAAAATTTAAAATGAAAATTTCAAATTTGTAAAATCCATTTTGATATCTAAATTGATTTTTTCAAGGCCCATATTTTTAAAGGTTTTTTAAAAAGGTTTAAATTATGGTGGTATGAACTTGGAAATGGAAAAACATGTGAACTTCAACACCATTTAAATGTTTGTTGTAAAAATCACTAGATTTGGACTTTAAAAATGGATTTTGAGCTGCCAATTTTGGTATAGTGTAAAGTGCTTTTAACCAATATGTGTGTGGCCTTATCAATAATACTTTACACAAATTGGCCCAAGATCAACAATATGCAACCCAATGTGATGAAGTAAACATGTTAACTTTTTATGTATCATATTAACGTGCATTGAAAACTTTTGACATTGAGTTGTTTAAGTGGGAGATGGAGGTGGCTTTAATGTGCATTAAATTTTTTCATAACACAATAATTTAATGGGAAAACTAAAATGTTCAACAAATTGGAGAAACATCTTGGGATTGGAACCCAATATGGCACATGTTCTCATCCAATCCACACATTTTAACAAAGATGCCAAAACTACCTTATTGCCATGATTGTAAGTCAAATTATGTATGTTTGTATTACTTTAATTAGATATTGCATCCCATCCCCTATTACTAATCGTGTTTTCTTGTTGTGTAGTTATGGAGGTACAAATTATACAAAAATTGTTGGTTGGGTTTCAAACTCCAAAAACCCCTCCATCAATGTTTATGTAATTGTTGAAGTTCTACTTCCTTTTTCATTGTGGGAGGGGATGCGATTTCCTTATATCCCTTTCAATGGTTTGAAGGAGGAGAATATACACAAATGGATGCAATGTTTGCCCCACATAGGTAACTAGATTTCTCACCTTTTATTGTTATTATAACGTTTTAGTGTATCAATGTGTTAATGCTTTAATGTATTAGGAGTTAATGTTTTAATGTTCTAACGTGTCAATGTTTTAATGTTGTAATGCATCAATGTGTTAATGTAACAATCTATTGATGTGTTATAATTGTGTGTCCCCCATGCAAGATGGTTCAAAATTGTTTTGGATGCCTTCCAAAAGGAATTTTGATATGTTTTTGGGCAATCTAATAGAAATATGATGACATCTTAATGAAACTTTTTAAGGAAACAACATATTTAAAATTCCAAAATCATTACATTATGCATTTTTGACATAAACAATACATATTTAGCAAAGCAACAACTTTACATAGGCAAACTACAAGGAAAAATGCATAAAACCCCTACCAACACACTGTTCATAGTGTAAGTTCTTCATTAGTGAAAATCCATTCTCTAAATGGAATTACAATCTATAGTTCTTAAGAGTCTACTCCCTTTCCTACAACTCACACACCTCCCATACTTTCCTCAAAGTCTCCTTCAAAAACTATGTAAAAAGAACCTCCCTTTATTGCTGTTGATTGTCCTTAAGTAACCAAAAACAAATATAATTGCCTTGTCAACTATCTCATTGTTGGGTGTCAAGAAATTTCAAAGACTCATAACTTCTTCAAATGAATTTCAATTTGAACATTTGAAAGTCTATCTTATAGCCCTTGAAAAGATCTTTCCAATGCCATATTAATCACCTCAATTGGAGTTTATTTGATTCTAAAATTGTAAAAAATGTGAAGCCCCATAATTAATTATAATATTTTGGTAGGCAACTTCGATAGATAACTTGGTAAAACCATTTTGCTACTTTGGTAGGTTTTTTTTAATTAATTAGATTTATTGTAAAATATTAATTAAAATTACCCCTTTAACATTTGTTGCTTCCTTTTATTACTAATAATTTCTTCACCTAACAAGTTTTTGCATCATCGTGAAGTGTTGGACATCCAATGGGTTGCCCCCAACTATTGGTGAGTATTTTTCAATGTGCATATTTAAATAGAATTGGTTGATACATTACATTTATGGTTTTCCATATACTAAGAATGGTTTGTGATTTATAGATCGTCTTGCAACCATCTTTCCAAAGGTTGAAATGTTGCATAGTAACATCCTTGGAGTTATTGAAGAAATACAATTTGGGGCGGATGTCAAAAACAATAAATAATGACATAATACGTTTGAATAGGCGATTTGGTTTTAGATTCTAATGGATTTGGATGATGGTACTATGGTAGTTCACATAGGTTCAAACCCAGTCATCTCCACGCTAGGAAATTTGGTACTAAGTTGGGGCAAGAGTGTGATAAACACCTTTTAGTGATTTGTGATCATGAAACTTGGCAAAGGAGTTTGATGTTGATGATTTATTAACATTTTAAATTTCCTACACATATAATTTTTTTTCATTCATTTTTTCTTATATTTTTATAATGAATTAACATATTTGTGTATCAAGTTATGTGCATTAATGTAATTTGTATTACATTCTATATATCAAGGTATGAATTTTTATGATAAAGTAATGCATTAAATGGTATGTATTAGGCATGTTAATGTGTCATCAATAAATTTTTTGTTATTATTAACTCAAATTTTCTTATAACATGTCGAGTACCAAAAATGATTTAGTCCATCAACTACATTTTCTTTCCTCAAAACACATTCAATATCATTGTTTTTATGTGCATCTTTATGTTAGTTGAATGTGTATTAGCATATCAACAAGGGTCTTACGTTGTTATTTTATGTTTTTAGATGTTATTTACAATTTAGGGCAACAAAGACCAACATTGTCTTTTTTTGGAGGACAATCACATTGAGGGACATTAAGATGATCATGTATGATTTTGGAATGTGTGGTCAATAGAAGATTAAATTTAAAAGAATTGAATTGAGGTATGATGTTCAAGGCAAGATTCCTTTACAATGGATTTTTTTGAAAGTTGTAAAGTGATTCATATGATAGCAAATCAAATCATTGTTAAGGATGCTAAAGTTTGAAGCAAGGTTCAACATATTAACCTTTGTTGAATCCAAACAATTTACTCAAAATGATTCAAGCCTTGAAAAAAAATTTGTTAGCTTGATTATAATTGACAATATCCACTAATGACCCAACACCCTTAAAATAACATCTATTTAAAAAAAAGATGTGATAGGGTTATAAAATTTGATTTATGTAATTAATGTTGGACATTATAAAATTGAGGAAGGTTTTTTGAAGAATGTTTTATTGTATACAAAACAATGTATCATTCACTCACTGATATATTGCATTAGTAAATATTGGTTACATGTTGTTTGAATACTACTTGAACATTCAAACTTAATAGAACAAACCCCCTTTATAATCATGCCCTTGGTGACCATTTGTTTTTGCGACATTAAAGAATTGTGATTTAAACATGTATAGTCACATTCCATATAAACCCTCACAAGATTACGATTATAGGTTAAAAAAACCTCATAAAAAAACCTTTTTATGCTAGAATAAACGTGCAAATTGTTTAAATTTCCTACATGAGTTATTCTAAACTCTACTATACATTATTAGACTTGAAGAAGGTTGTGATTTCTACTTGTTTTAATGTGATGATTTACATTGAGTTTGAGCTTTTAACTATTAGTTTTTGTATCTTGTTAATTAGACTTTTCTAATTAATATTTTTTGTTTTCTTGGTTAGTCCGCATATCTTTTGCTTGTTTGCACTATAAAGTTGATTTTTCTTTTTTCTTTAGTTGGATTCATTGTTGTTAGTTTGCACAACTTGAACACAAAGTAACACTAACATTGCAAAAGGGAACTACAATGTACAAAACCTTAATGTTTGTCCTATATTTCCCCATTATAGTCACATTTGCAAAGAAAGATTTACAAATATTTTGTTTTACTAACAAGTGTGATGGTGAGTCTGAATGGCATTTCTTACTAAAATGGATGGTTACCAAAAATGTTTGACACAAATAAGAATGTGACAAAAATGTGTGTGATTATAATGGGGGGTTTATTGTACATTGAGTTACATATTTGAACCATTAGTCCATACTATGTCAATGTAAATTAATCTACTTGGGCTTCATGCTACTATGCACTACCAGTGACAATCTACGATTTTATTTTTATAGTTTGCTTGAATGTGAGTATTTGGGTAATGGATATATAGTTGTATTATTTTTGTTCTGATGCAAATGTGGTCACATTTGTGGCACATTGTAAATAAATTTTTTTAGGTTGAGTCCAAATGTCATATCAACTACATATTAACTTGTGAAAAGTCCGCAAAAATTATTTAGTTGTTGCATAACATTTGCATAGGAATATAAAAAGTGTTTTACATTTACAATGTTAGTTAATAGTTGGATGGTGTTGTTTGGTAATTTTTTTTGTTGTTGGTATGTTTGAATCATATATTGTGTAGTGCAAGTTTAATGTGGATGCATGTATTTGGACTAAAATTCAATGATTTTTGTTTATGAAAATATGTTGAAGACAATTGGTTAGATATCTATGTATAGTTCCTATGATTACATATGTGTGTTGTTGGTATCCTAATGATTATAATTTTTGAACATATAATATCTGCATTGTAACTGTTAAGTGTTGGTTGTTCAACCATCCATTAATTTTTTTGAAGTCTATGAGACAAAAAGTTGGGGCAAATGGCAATTGATATTTACTGATTATGAATGTTTTGGAGGTGTTTGATTCCAATATGTGATGATGATATTGGAAATTCCTTGATATGGGTACATTATCAGTACGACATTTTTAAGGAGGACTTGTAATTTTATGTTTTTTTTTAATGAAATTATTAAAATTGACTAAAACATTTATGGGGGGATGCATTGTAACATCTTTTTGTATCCATTTGGGTTCTGTGAAGGATGTATTTTTTATGTATCTAATGCTTCCATTTATAATTCCTAGTTTAGGATATACATTTTGTATTATAATGATTTTCATTCATTTATAGATTTTAAGGAAAGGTGTTAAACATTGAATTTTACTTGTGGACACTATTTGTTTTATAATGTATTTGTTATCATTACATATTAAACCTTTTTTGTAGGTGTTATTTGCAACAATAATGTAACATTTTTGTTTTGATGTTTTTGAATGAATGTCCATCATGTAATGGTGTGTCGAATTTCATAATTCGTTATGAGGAATTATGAAGGTTCTTGTCCTCCATGGATCATCAAATAAATTGAAATTGAAATTAAATAGAAAATGGATCTTTAATAAATCAAAATATGATTTTAAAACATTTCTAGTTTGAAGGTTCTAAAAGGGTAGCATATTGAATGTCTTTGTTTTTTCTCATTTGCTCTGCTAGAATAATATTATTTGGTCAAATGTAAATTTCCCAATGGTTTTTACCTTTTCTTTTCTACATTAATTTTGTGAATGTAAAAGTCGATTATATGTTTGCTGAATATAATGGTGTGTCATCAATTAGTGGAAATTGTAAAAAATCTCCCATGAACATTGTCAATTCCTCCAAATGGTAAAATGTTAGATTTTAATTTTTGTTATTTGAAGTGAATTGTGGCAAGCAAAGTGCAACCTACCATGGATATTTTGTTAATAATGATGAATTGAATATTTGACCATATGTTTATGTTTGAGTTATGTTTGCTTATAGTTGTGTGTTTATTGATTGATAATCCCAATAAAGAATGTATTGTTGTTCCATTTATTAATAAGGTTGCATGTGCAATGTATGTTGCAACTCTAATTTTTTGTTGTTTTCCCATTTTCGCAAAATAATCTTGGATAACTTTGATTATCTTTGTTTTACAGTACCTATAGCTCTTTTTACATATTATAATAATTTTATTATTTGTTGTAGTTGCAGTGAAATTTTCAAAATGAAATGGTTTGTAAATTATTTAACTTATATTTTTCCTTTATGTGATTTTATAATATGTAACGGTCAATAAATATTTGTTTCATCAATGAATGTTATGTTTTTATTTTCGTTTTCAATATCATATGATTGTATGTCATTAAATGGTAAGTGGTGTAGCTCATGTTTTGTATCCTAAATTATATAGGTTGTGTTTGAATATGGATGTGAAATTTCCAATGTTGATTCATCAAGGTTTGATATTCGTGGAAGTTTTAAATCTTGATTCCATTGTTTGATCAAAATTTGAGGTTTGATAATGAAATTTATGTTGTGATTATTGATATTCTCATTTTGTGTCTTTATTTTTATTGTTTCTAGATGTTTTTTATTTCAATTACATATGTTTTAATACTTGTGTTACATAACAAATATCCAATTTCTATTTGTTTAGAATTTAATTCTGTTTATATATTGTTGTTTTGTTCTTTAATGCCATGGATGTTTTGTTGGAGTTCATTTTCAATATCATTTTCATAAAGTGGATCATTGTTGATTTTTCTTCTATGTTTTCTTTATAAAATTCAAGTTGTGTTTATTTTACTCTCAATAATCTATTTGAATCTTTTGATTCTTTACATTCATGTAAAATGCTGATAATTTTAATTATTATCTTTTGCAAATCAGTAAATGTTTTGGGTGCACATATTTAATGGCATTTCCCAAGATATAATGAGATCTGATTTGGTGTCAAAAGTTGTATGCCATGATGAAAATAAAATACAAATTGTTCGAGCGTACTTTTCAGGGTTATTTTTTTGTGAAGGTATTGTGTAACTTTGTAAAACTAGAATTTTTGGTACTTTGAATTCATAAAGGCTATGGGTGTTGTATTGAAGGTGTTCATTATTAAATCTATGATAATGGATGTTGATTTTATTTATCTTACTATAAAATTCATATGGACATAGAAAATTAAAATGAGTATGTTTATGTTGATAATCGATTTAAAAATTGTGTATGATATATTGTTGATTTGATGAGTTTTTATCAATTATGAAAATTTCATGATTGACATCAGTATCATTTTCATTTTGAACATTTTGACTCTTTTCTTATTTATTCACACATGCTAACAAATTATATAAAGGTATGTAAATGAAATCATGATTGGTTATGTGATCCGATAAGTTTATTAAGTAACTAATTGATCTAGTGGTTAATATTTTTTATTGACCTCCTATTATATTTAAACAACATATGAAGAGAGGTCGACTTTTGTTGATTGAATTGTAATTACTACTTAGGTTTTTTTTTTTTTTTAGAAAAAAATTTTGTACTATAATTTGCAAAAGAAAATACATATGTGAAGTGTAAATAGATGTTTTTGTGATGAAATAAATCAATGATTTACTATTTTTATTAGAAGTTATTATAAATTTGAAATCATGATTACATCTTAAAGGCAATAATATCCATGGATTTGCAACATTTAACCATTTATTAGTTCTTTTTATGTGTAAAAGTCTTGTTTTAATGTTAAAATGAGTTTCATTGACTAAAGGTTGAAGGAATCCATACTTGCATAGTTTTTTTTGACATATCAACATTTGTTTTGTAGCATGTTGGATTACATACATGTCAATTACATATATTCATTAAATTATGAATGTCATTTTGGAATAGTTTTTAAAAGGTTATTTCTTTAGGATCTAGTGGCCTTGTGATGCAAAGATGTATGTTATCAAGATTGTCATCAATGCAATTTGTATATGTCGTTATTGGACATGATTTATATTGATTAATGTCTCATGTAATTATATCATTTAAATAATTAATCATATCTTGTTAAAAAATCTTGTCATCATGCAATTGTTTCCAGTGTTGGGACCTAGAGAATCATTAAACCATAATAATGCGTGGATGTGTAAATTGCCATTTTTTGCAATTTCATAACATCCACAATGAACTTTTATGGGATTGAAAATACCAAAATTGTTGTTAGATAAATCCTTTGTGTTTTTTACTTGTGACATATATTTGAAGACAACATTGACAATAGAGTGTACAAATATAACTTGAACATTTGGATTTATTGTTGCATATTTGCATTGTTCATTTTTGGTTAACATATTTTTGTCTTATAATAAATCAAGATTTATGTTTTGTCCACTTAAAACTACTAACAAAGGATGACAAACAAATGTGGGATTTCAAGTCAAAATAAACTTGGTGTTCCCATAAAATTTATCGTACTGAAAAGTTGGTTTCTTTATGTTGCATGACTATTTTCAGAAGTCATGACATATTTATTAGAATTTTTTTAATTTTGTAATAAAATACATATACATATTTTGGAATTTATGTTTTACTGGTTAGTAATAATGTCATCAAAATATGTAGTGTGTATTTAATTGAAGAATTTTCTTTCATTCATGTTTGATGATTTTGATACTATTAATTGACCTCTAAGACATGTTTGTCTATTATGTTAAATACAAAAAATGAAAAAAATGATGTTTTGAAAATTGATAACAAGTTTCACTCAAATTCATTAAATGTTTTACATGAATTTGTAATGATAATTTGATGGGTCTGTTATTTATTTCGGGGACACCAATTTCGAAAGGAAATAAGGTGGGAAATGTACATGCTATTAAATATATATCGTTGTATTCATTTATCATTGTGGTGTGATGATTATAAAATAAATATTGATTATGATGTAAATTTTGGAATGCATTAGTCATTTGTTCATGTTGATTTATGTCGATGCCATCAAATTTTATTAAACCTAATGTTTCTATGACATGTTCAGTTTCATTATACATTTTTTTATTAATGTAGGTTTGTGATATTTGTACAATTTTGGCATTTGCAAGTTCAATATTTGTCAATTGAAACATTAATCTCATTATTGGTATATCATTTTTAGGCAACGTGTTTAAAATTCCATATTCATAGTTGTATTTTTGTATCTTATATGATTCATTTTTAACCATGCGAGCCATATGGTTACAATAGATTTATGTACATATAATAATTTGCAACTTTTAACTAATTATATAAACGAATGTGAACTTCCAACAAAATGTACTACAATAGTATCAAATAATGATTATAATGACAATGTAAATGTGTATAGAAGTTTTATCACACTTTTAGGATCTTGTGCAAAACTTATAACATTTCCTCTAAGTGCATGTTGACTAGTTGTGATCCCTTTATTGGTATATCTCAATTTGGCCAACATGGTATGATAATAACGTTAGTGTGTTATTAAGGTTTTTTTTACCATCGTCAATTTTGGTAATATTTTGGGTTTGAACCATTGGCTAATGCAAGTTTTGGGATTTTATTATTTTTCAAGGAAACATAATAGGTTTTACATGTTGAAAATTGATGTTTAGTAGTTGAAATACCTTGATTTGATAGCAAGAGTCTTTCCAATTTTGGACGCATGTGCTTGGTGTCATTCAATAATTATTTTGGGATGAATTTGATATCATATTCGAAATGAAATTTTGGATTCATCTTGAGCAAATTTTTATATGGTTTAATTCAAAATTAAGATTTGAAATATCACATATTATTAGTTCATGTATAATTTTCTTTTCATTGCAAATGCAACAATGGCCAAATTCAAAGTTGGATTTCTTTATGAAATTGTTGAATTGTTTTAAACAAGACATGTTATTATGTATGTTGATTTGTGGTGGAAAAACATATGATTGATGTATTTTGCAATTATTTGAATAAATATTTTGTCTTTTGGCATTAATTTATTTTTAGTTTCTCATGTTGGTCTTTTAGTTTTTTTGAACTGTTTTTCCTTTGGTCTTGCCATTGGGAATTTTTTTAATCTTTTTTTTAAAAAAATTTATCTTTTTTCTTAAGTTTTTCTCCTATTGTACTTTGAATTGTCATTATGAATAATTAGTTGGAATTATACTTGTAATGAAACTCAAAATTGATAAAGTTATTATATTGATTTATGATGTTTGATATTTGACATTTGATATGTGGATGTAAAAACTTTGAATTATTTTGAAATTATAAAATGTAAATGTTCACAATAAAATTATATAATTTATGATTATATTATAATTAATTAAAAAACTGATTTATTTATATGCACTGAAACAATATAATGACGTATGATATGTAATGGTGATTTGAACATTAAAAAAAAGATATTCACATTAATAAATGAGTTTTTATAAATAAACATGTCTTTTTATCTGATTTAAAAGAAAGTTCAAGGTTTAAGGTTTAAAGACAATATGTTCGTACGATAAGTTTATAAGTATTGTATCTATTTTTTATTAAGGTTATTTGATCTACTAATATAATTGTTGTTAATTCTAAAGCTAATTTGTGTCATTTGGAAGGGAAGTGCTTCCAATATATAATGTAACATTTGATGGAAATTATATCTCCTGAATTTATTTTATTTTCATCACTTAATTTGTTATTCTTGTCCAAAAATTCAACTATGTTAAATTCTTTTGAATTGTCATTTTCTATGATGGTTTTATGTTTTTTCTATGCCAATTCAAACAATCTTGATGTTATTGTTGTGGGTTGTGTTTTTAGCAAAAAAACAATTTGAAAACAACTTCTCAGTTGTCATGCCAAGTTAAATCAATACATTTTTTCCTCCAATATTGACTCCATTTTGATATTTTATATTTCATATTTGATGGATTTTGAGTCTTTCAAAGAAATGTAAAAGTAAAATGTTACATCTACATATTTGTTAACAAATGACACTTGATTACAATTTCCTCTTTCCCCCCACCCAACAAGATCCTACAACTTTAATGAATTAATGAAAAAATTGCTTATTTTGTCTTTGGGTTGAAGAGTGTGTTGTGATAGTTTGAACCTTTTGGGAGTGCGCCCCATTCAACATCTTTTATGTTGATGATGTGGTAATCATGCTTTTCATATTGGTCATGAATTCTGAAAATTTCTACACTCGGTATTGAATTTATTATAAGAAAAAAGCAGTAGAAGAAAAGTTTAGCGGTTTTGTGGTTAGTAACTTATTGTTGAATGCTTAGATGGGGAGAGGTTTAGGGATCAAACTTCGTTGGCTGCATGAGTTTTTAAAATTTTCGTCATAATTTATTATTAATATCAAAAATATTCAGCAAATTTGAAAATAATTTAATTTATGCCAAACATGAATTTTTAAAAATTTCGTGATAACTTACTATTAGAAACTGAAAAGGTAATAGGGTACATGCTTGTTTTTGCCATGTTTTCTTCACATGCCACAAACACATTATTTTCTTTAATAACAAAGTGTGTCCAAAATGGGCAGAACCTTTTTTTTAATAAAAAATTAATAAAAATTTAAATTATATATATATATAATTTTTAATTTTTAATATATTAATTCTAATTATTTTAATAAATTAAAAAAACGAGTTTTTAAAATTTTCACAAAGCTACTCAAACCCTAATTCTCGATCATCGTTGTGCTACTACAAGAGAATTTTGCTCTTCTTATGCGTGCGCGCGCGCGCGCGCGCGATACTCCCTCCGTTTTTCTTCAAAGGTTTGCAAGCCTCTCGATACAATTTTCTTTGTGTTGTTATTTGTCATTTGTTGTTGTTTTCTTTATTTATTTTTTGGTTTGCATCTCCCCCTCCGCCCCCCCTTCATCGTCTTGTTTTAAATTCGTTTGTTCCCTTCTTTTCATTCGGGACGAGGGAGTTACAGAAGAGCGTTGTCGTTATGGGCAAGGTAGGCAAGGGACTGGGCTATTACTCCGATATCGGCAGGAAGACGAAAGGTATGGCTCTCTATTCTCCATTCCCTTTTGTGCTTATGTCGAATCTCTCTCTCTCTCTCTCTCTCTCACACACACACACACACACACACACAACATAAGAGTGCGTTTTGCGTTTTCTTGTTCTCTTTGGGATGGCGGAACTCTCTCTCTCGCATTGTGTATGTTTTGTGTCTGCTCTCTCGGTTTTTTTATGTTGCGATCGATTGCCGTTTTCTTTCTCCACACAGACGGTACGCTCTTGTTCTCTCTGCCTCTTTTCCTTTTGATAAAAATATGAAATCAAGAAGTGAAGAGAAAGAGTCTCGGGGCCATGCACATATATCTTTCTTTGAGTACTGAGAGCAAGAAAAGTGAATTAAGGAAAAAAAAGAACGAAAAATTCCGTATGGATGGCAAATATGTCAGACGCTGAGATTAGAAGTTTGTAAGCAACAATGCAGGAGTGTGCTATCTGCTGGAGACCTTAAACCAAGAGAAGTTTTCGTGTCCAAAAGGACCAGATTTTGACGTATTCTGTTGCCAATAGCGTTGAGATATTGGTTTCATTGGCAACAGATGTAGATACCGGTTTCAGAGAAGAGGAGGGCACTTTAGCAGATGAAGATAATGCACTGGTTTCATAGGGGGATTTCACATTGGGCGATGAAGATAAATACAGTGAAATCAATTCTCCAATTTTGTATGTACTAGGAACACAAACTATGGATCCTAGTTGTGTGTAACACACCAGGTTACTGATGTGAGGGGATTGGTGCTGAAAATGTTGCGGATCTGTGTTGCTGTGAAAGGATCTCTGGATGTCAGAACTGTTCCTGACCATGGCAAAGATCAATCACAGGGTTAACATAGGTGGCTTCTAGGGCATTGTTTTGGAATGATAACATGGACAAGTTGGCAATGCTTTGTGTAGGCTGTACACAATATTCTTCTGTTCCATGTATGGAAACTGCAAACCTGAATAGTTGGTCCTTGAGTAGTCAGTCAAGGATGTGAGAGTTTGGCATGTGCTCAATGACCTTCTGTGGCTGGCTGGAGGTTTGGTCTTCTTCTTGCAGATCTTCTTACAAAGGATTACACGTATGACCAGAAGTTTATAGTTTCAACGACCACCGAGTCTGGATTGGTAGGCAAACCAGTCTTCCAGGAGACCTAAGAGTTAAAACTGCTCTATTATAACCCTGCTCTAGAGCATTTTGGAAGATCTTTGTCTGCACTCTTTGCAGTTCCTTTTGGTGGAGTTCTGACATGTTTTTGTATTTGTGTCATGTAGACCTTTACTACTCGTGGTGCAAAGCATAGGGATGCCTTCTTTGGAGATGTGACCACATCATTCAAAAACAAGAATATCACAACAGAGCTGAAAGTCGACACACAATCAAATGTAAGATTCTCCTGTAGGCTCAAAAGAAAGAACATCACAACGGACATCAAAGTTGGCAAAGAATTTAATGTAAGTATTTTCTGTAGGCAATTGCTTTTGTCATTATCAAAGTGGTGGTTCCAGAATCTTGTAGATTCCAGAATACACCTGTTCAAAGCGGCTTTGTTGTTGAGTACTATTTTTTAGTTTTCTCAGAGGCTGTACCTGCAGTTGTGAATCCTAGAAATTTGATCTGCATCCTCTTCTACACTCTTGTAGCTTTGGGAGGTTGAAGGACAAAACATTTGCCCATTGGCAGATATTTGCAACTGTCGTGGTTGATGATTGTGCACCTGGAGCAAAAGCTGTTTTCAGTTTCACCATCCCAGATCACCACTCCGGCAAGGTGTGTCAGTACTCCATCTGTTATTTGATTAGTTTGGTGATTGAGTATTATTAACACAGGACTGATCATGCATCAGTGTTATTGAAAGCCTTCTTGTTGTTAAGTCTCCCAGTTATTCATTTCTGCAAGACTTGCAAGAAAATCTCAAATCTCTATATGGGTTCTCAGAAACTGAAGCAGTTCTTCAATAGAGGAAAACATAGAAGATTGTTTCAGATGACGTGATTTTTAACACAGTAAGGAGATCTTTTTTCTGTGTGAAGTGACAATGTTGCCCTATTGAACGCGTTGGCAATTCCCAGGGATTTTGAAAAACTAATTAACGGGGTGTTGTTCATATGAGTGAATTCACTGTATTTGGTCTAGCTGCCATCATTCTGTGTTTGGGCCTATGTTTGGTAGTGTTTATTCCATTGCCTTTTTTTTTATTAGCGTTGTTTCTTGAGTTGTAGCCAATGTCATGACTGAGTCTTGAGGTTTCTTCCGGAAATGTGACAGAAACTCAGGACACAGATGTTTGTATAACAGTCTTGCCTGAAATTGTGGGTGGATTATTATATACTTACCTAGACCTGCTGTCAGGAGCTGATGAAGTAAGTGGGGAATCATGGCAGCTTGTTACTGCTATTCATGATGAGGGTGATGGTCTTGCACTTTGTGAGTGACTCTCATAGGGTTTTTACCCCACTCATCATTGTGTTATCTTGAAAGTGTTGTTGGGGAGTTTCTCTGCAATCTCATAGATGTATGCATTTGTACCATTGGAGATGCAAATGGAGCTTGAATCTCGATATAGGTCTGAGAATCAATTTGTCCAATGCAGATTGAGCTTCAATACTGCCATGAGTATGGGAGTGTAACAGGAGGCATTGGGCTGACATCAACACCTATTGTGGAGGCCACTGGATGCATTGGCAGTGATGGCTTTGCTTTTGGTGGAGAAATGGCTTTTGATACAGCATTGGGTTGTCTCACCAAGTACAATGCTGGTGTTGGCTTCACAAAGCCAGACTTTAGTGCATCCCTCATTGTGTAGGGTTTGCATAACTCATGTCCTGAAGAGTCTATTTTAGCCAGCTGTTTTCTATTGCACTTCAGGTTCCACCCAATTCACAATTCATTACAAATCAGTCTGTTCAGATACACTTGGAAGCTGATTCAATTGATTTGGGTTGGCTTTCTAGAGCTGACAAGGGGGACTTGCTGAAGGCCTCCTACTTGCATACAGTAAGTCCCACGACAAAGACTACTGTTGCTGCGGAGATTGCACACAAGATTTCAAAGAATGAGAACACCTTCACAGTGGGTGGTTTGTATGAATTGGATACCATAACCATGCTGAAGACAAGAATGAACAATCACGGAAAGTTGGCAGCACTTCTGCAGCATGAATGGAGGCCAAAATCACTGCTTACAATTTCTGGCGAGGTGGATACAAAGGCCCTAGACAAGCATGCAAAAATTGGCTTGGCTTTCTCACTGAAGCCTTAACTGGTCATGCACAAGTTGAGTTTCCTGCTGTGCTTGGCTGGTGGATGGTTTACAACAAAAACGCATACACTCTGGTGACTTTTCCAAGCTGGAAACAGTACGATCATTCACTGCAATTGCGATTCTTCTATTGTACGGGATAGGATTATAAGGAAGCCAGTGTCTATTACCCATCTCCCAGGTTTCTTATGGAAAGTGGGAGGTAGTTGTATGAACTAGTTATTGATTGCCTGCGACATGGTTAGAAACTGGCATGGATGGTAGTCTGCAATGTCTGTGGGTCATGCAAAAATGGAGGATGGAAAGGTTCAGGGGAAGCTGCAACTTCCATCATGATATGGGGCCAGATTGGAAGGCTAGCTGAGCAACTTCTCACATTTGGGAACTGCAACAATAACCTAAGGTGGATCTGAAAGGTGAGTTGTAGATGGTTAACTTGAACTGTTAATAACTAGTCATACCACAGTCCTGCTTGACTTTGAATGAAACTGTAAGCACAGAAATAACTGTGATTCAATTCTGGAGCAAATCCTCTGTGCCTTTGTACTTAGCTCAGTTCTTTTTTTGCTCATTCTGTATACGTTTGAGAGCAGGCAAATTTGTTTGAAATCTTATTGGTTCTTATGGGGTGCTGTGGCAATCTTGGTGCTAATTGTTCTTCGGGTTTCCTAGTGACCAATTGTGTTGGCACATGGGTTGTTTGCTTGTGTTGGGTGGAGGTGTCACTCTGCTTAACTTCTTATGGTTGGAGCTCAAAAGGTTAGAATGCAGCAGGCAGTTTGGCATCAGAAAAGCTGCCTAAGTTGTAGTACTAGACATCAGGACCCCAAATGGAAAAAGTAGCACAACAGAAGTCATGACCGGTATTGGCCAAATAGTGAGAAATGACTTGGGGTGTCTGGCCAGGTTTGGGGGCAGGGTATTGAAAACTGAACCCCGTAGCCTTTGGTGGTTCTTGGCAGTGTTGGATGGGTATTAGAAGTGGCACCAAATGACAGATGCTTCTCATGGTAGTTGTTTAAGACATATAACCATGGTTTTCTAAAAACAAGGAACTCATTCCAGTATGAGATTGTGTTTCTAAGAGAATATAAGAGCTGATTCTGATCGATAACTGCAGTTGTTGCAAAATCTAAGAAGCGATCAAACAACCTTTTAACAAATTTTTTTTTGGCTTGTTCTTTGTCAGTTATTCCATGAAAACTGCTTGTTCTTTGAGGGGTTCTGAAAGAACTGGAACTGGAAGGCTCTTTGGTTTTGAGAAACTGAACAAAACTGAAACCAGAGGTTCTTTGATTTTGGGTTTTCCTCAAACATTATAACCGGAGGTTCTTTGATTTTGATTTTTTTCTTGAAAAATTGTAACCGGAGGTTCTTTTATTTTGATTTTTTCTTGAAAAGTTATAACCGGAGGTTCCTTGATGCTTCAACTTTCTTACTTTCATCTCTCACTTGCTCCACTTTGCTATGTATTACTAGAAACAAATCAATTGATTAATTGGTGAGAAGAAACAAATTGATTTTGTGGAAATGAAGTTCCATTTGAATTAAAATATTGAATGATGCTGCATACAACTTAAATTGAATCAAATTTGGCTTTAATTGAAATTCAATTCAATTTAGATTTGATTGAATTTTATTCAAATACATTGAATTCTATTTGAATTCAATAATTGGATTGAGATTTAATTCAATTGATTTTGAATTTGATTGAAAAAAATGAGATGCAAATTGGTGAACAAGGTATTGAAAATCTGTTCATGAATACAATGTTGAAAAAAAAAACTTCAAAAAAACCATATATCTAAAAGATGCATTGTCATGCCTCCTTATTTCAGAATCGGTTAAACAAATTTGAATTTGGAATTGTTCAAGTGACAACTATGACTTATGAAATCTAAAGTTGCCCTACCTAAACTAAGTTTGATGAATCAACGTTAGTGGAATTTATAACCAAATTTGACTAAATCTTCTTATGGATGATCAAATGTGCCAATCACATAATTGATAGAGGAAAAACAATTGTGTATGGGTTGTTCCATTTTACTTTGACAATGTTACAGTGTTACATCAAATGTGCCCCTTAATGCACCCACTAATGTGTGCCAATGAATGTAATTGAAGATTTTTAGGATGTTCATGATGTTTGCTTCATTCTAGTGACAAGAATTTTGAGGAAAAGGTATATGAGTGATTTTTTATAATCTTTCATAGGCTTTGTATTGATTTTGCATAATCTTTTTTATGGTCATCCCTAGACAATTTCAAAAATATTTTTGAGTATAATTATTTCATTTTCAAGCCTAACTACCCCTTATCCTTATAATTATCTCATTCCTTTCTTAATAATTATTTCTTATCTTTATAACTATTTCACCCCTTTTCTTACCCACCAACATGAAATATGAAAAGGTAAAGTAACATGTGCCTTTTCATGTCCATGATATTTATGTTAATTGGAATTATATTTGAAATTGACATAAATAATGATGAATTATTGATAATCACATGGGAACATAATAAGAAGGAAAATCATCACTTCTAGTCCATATCATTGTGCAGCCCAAGTAAAATAATTCCAATAATCGGAATTGGTGTATGGGAGAGTTTTTGTAATCCTTGGTATGGTCATCCATGGACCAATCGAAAGACAATTTAAAAAATAAGTATCTCATTTTCAAGCCTAACTATTTTATTTTATTCTTAATAATTACTTCCTTTTCTTATTAACTTTCTTAATTATTATCTCCCACCTTTCCTAATAACTACCTCCATTATATAACTACCTCACTCTTTTTCCCTATCCACCAACATGGATATGAAAAAACAAATTAACATTTGTCTTTTGATGTCCATGAAATGTGTATTAATTTAAATTAAATTTGACATTGACATAAATAATGATGAATTATTGAAAACCATATGAAAACATCAAAATAAAATAAAATAGTTGATTGTCACAGGTAGTGTGCAACAACACATAGCTCAGATTGATAGAAGGGAAAAAAATGAAAAAAATGGTATAGTTGTTGCTCCATTTTACCTTGGCAATGTTACAATGTTACATCAAATGTGCCCATAGATGCACCCATTATTGTGTGCCAATGAATGTAATTGAAATCGCCTAGGATGCCCATGATATTGTTTCATATAAATAATTTGATAGTTTAAAATTAGATGCAAACTAGTGTTGGGTGGGTATCACAAATCTCGTCAGGCATCAATTAAGCATTAGAGTTTGAACCCTTTAGGGTATCACACTGAGTGATACCTTCCGTAAAAACCAATTCATTGGTTCTCATTTGTGTGAGAATCGAATGGTGATAACTGGTTAAATTATAAATAAATAAAAATAGTGAGACTTGGTTAAGGTTTGACCCTTAACCTGGGTAAAGGCCTCATGAGAATCATATGTGAAAAAATTAGGGTTAGGCGAAGGCACTACATTTTAATGACCACTTCCAGAAAACCCTAAATATTTTTTTTAAAATGCACTTTTGTACATTGGCTCTTCCTTTTGCATTTTTTTTCACTTGTGTTCACAAAGGTTGTGTGTGTTGTGTTTTCTATTGTTTTGTGTTTTTGTGTTCTTTAGATTTTGGATTTGGATCATAAAGTTAAATTTTTTCCTTTTTTTCTTTTTTTTTTTTTCATCACCTTTCTTCATTCTCATTTTTTTCGCCCCTTCTACTTCTTTCCTTTTCTTCTTGTCTCTTGTCTTGTTGCTACCTCCCTATCTTGTTATGCCTTGTGTTGTTTCAAACTACTACCTTGTCGCCTCATCTTGTTACATGTTGCCTCATCATTGTTTGTGTGTTGTTTCGTCATTGCTTCATCATTATTTTTGTCGTTGCCTTGTTGTTGCCTATGTGCAACCTTGTTGCTTCGTCGTTGCCTTGCATTCTGCCTCATAATTGTTTTGTTGCTCCCTTGCTGCCTCATCACGTTGCCTCGTTGCCCCACCTCATTGCTTCATGTTTCATCGCGCTACCATTGCTTGCCGCTTCATTGCCTTGCCTTGCTGCATCGAAGTACCTTCTAAACCCCCCCCACCCCCTCCTTTATTGCCTCATTGCCTTGTTGTATTAGTGCCTTGTTGCCTTTGTTGGTTGGTATTTCCCTTCTCCTTCCTTTTTTATAAGGAGGAGCTTGGAGCTTGGAGAAGCAAGCTTTCCAACAACCACTAGAGAAGGTTAATAATTTATTTTTCTTTTGGGGTCAAAACTTGTAACTAGGGGCCAAAGGGATTACTTTGGAAAAGGATTGCACATCCTTTTTCTTCAAAAAAACTTTTACATGCAAATGAATTTTTGAATGAATTTTTTGGTATACAATATTAAAATTTTCCCCAATACATCACATTTTTTTGGTTATTGAATAAATATGAATTTTTAGAAAGTGTGTAGATTCCTTATAGATTCAATGTTTCATTTTGAAAAATGATCAAAATTTTAAATCATCACCAAAAATAAAATTTAACATTCTTTAGTTTTATTATACTCTAAGCTATAACTTTTATTCATACATCATGTACATTATAACCCATTTATATGTGGTAAAGGACTTTTGAAACTTTAAAATTCAAATGCAATTTTGAAACATTTAAAAAAAATTTAAAGTTTTAAATTCCACATTTTTAAAAGTATGAATGCTTTTTGAATGTGGTTAATATGCTCTTATCATCTATATTTTTTCAATGAAAATTATTTTATTATATGAGTCCTTTTGATAATCCATTGCAAAATTGACTCCATTTGATGCAATAGGTGTACATTTTCAAATGTCGTAAATTAAAACCAAAACTTAAAATTGGATCAAATGAATTTTTACTTTAAGTTTTTTGACATTCATATGAGGGAAAAAAGATTAACTTGCCATGATTACTATGGTTTTAAATGGTAATAAGAAAATAAATGTTTGATTTTGATTAATTATGTTTAACATTCAACTCCCTTTTTGGCTCCTAGTTACATGTTTTGACCCTTTGTGCTTAGTTTCTTTTGTTAAGTAGTTTTTATTTTTTTGATTCTTGTAATATGTTTGTATATAATTTTATTTATTTTTGGTTTGTTAATGTGCTAGATATCCATAAACCCAATTTTTTTTTCTAAAAACAGTTATCATTATACATTTTTGTAATCTTAATGAGAGAAAAGTGAATTATTTTATTTTATTTCCTAACTTTCAACCCCATTGTTTGTAAATGTTTTTTCTAAACTCTAAACCTTTGTGAATATTTGATTTTTTCTTTCTTTTCTTTTATGAAAAAAATTGGAATTATCTATTAATCTTGTGCCTTATTTAACATTGGAAATATTCTTGTGAAAATTGCCAATGGAACAGTCCTCTGTAGATGAAAATGTTGTAATTGAAAATAATGAGATAATTGAATTTGTATGAATGATGAAATTATGGAAAAAAATGTAAGTGTGCAAACAGAAACAAATAAGAATCCAGAAAATGAGAGGAAAAAAAAATGAATTAAAAAAAAAAATTGCATGCACAAAGAAAAATTTGGCAACCACATGGAAGATTATATTTGTGTTAAAGTTTTTATTGTGTCAATGATAATACAAAAATTGATCTTGAGAATATACAAATCATGCATCGTATCCTTTGTTATCAAAAACTTGTAATAAGAATAAATTTGTGGATTCAAACAAGGAAAAGACTAATTTTTTATTATAAGAAAAATGGAATAACTTCTTAAAACAAACATGTGGATGTAAAACACATTATTATTGCAAAAATATTTGAAGAAGAAATAATTTTTTTGCTAAAAGGAAGAGAAGAAAGACAACCAACAAAAAAAAATAACGATTGTGTCTAGTGGGTCAGTTTCTAAATTTGTTTCCATCAAAGATTTTTTAAAAAAAAAAGACGTGCCATATAATTTTTTTATAGAAGACTTGGGCCTTTTGATTGTTAAGAACAATTTACCAATTCAGTTTATGGAAAACATGTGGTTGAAATGTTTAATTTACGTTTGTGTCCAAAATTAAATTTCCTTTCTAGAAAGTAGTTTTCACAAGAAATATTACCAAGGTTAGTTGAGAAGACAAGTCAACAATATGTTCTTGCATTGGCATATTTTTTTTATGCAATAGTTAACTTTGATATTTGGATGTCTAACGGAGCTTATGATGTTTTTGCATTAGTGATCAAATTTTTGAACAATGATTAACAATCAAAACATATAACTATTGGTTTGTTTGAAGTGACAAAGACTATTAATCAAGCATTGGTTAGAAGTTCAACAGAGTTATTGGACAAATATGGTTTAAGGAAAAATATCATTACTTATGTCAAAGATGAGGGGTCAAATATCAATGTAATGACTACTGCATTGAAAGTTGTTGTAAATTGTGAATCTTTTGGTTTAGAAGAAAGCTTTCAGGGCACTTGCTTTGGGCATGCTTTTTCAAAAGCATGTCAATATGGCACTGTAGAGCAAAAGGTGTGTAAGGTTTTGAAATATGTTTTTATGAAATTTGCTCAAACATATCTACAAAAGTGCATCACTTGGCCTAAAAAGTCTACAAAGGGAAGGCATGAATGGAACAAGGCTTGTGTTGAAATTGACATTCACCCCATAAAATTGAACAATCCAATGAAAACTAGATAGTTTTCTTTGTTTCATTATTATTTCAACAATTTACAATTTTTGAAGTTTTGAATTATACAAAATAATTAATATTTTTAATTATCGGTTGTGTTGCAAGTTTGCTAGTAAGGTCATTATGTTTCGAAAGGCCTTACAATTTCATTTTGCCATTGTGTTTTGTTATAACAAATAAACTATTGTGAAAGTCATTGGTTGAGTGCCTCCACCTCTAACTAGGCACATTTATCATGTTGTATTGTATTGTCTTTCTCCAATTGTTTCTACTTGTGGTCTTAACCGGTCTTGTGGACATTAGCTCCTTATTAATGCTTTACACTCTACTATTTCCATGAGTTTGAAACTAAAAGAGGAAAACAAAATTATTCCTTCATTTGAGAGCCTAATGGAAGATGATTCCATTATTTTTGATGAGTTATTTTTGTTGGCCTCCAACATTAGAAGGGAGGTAATCAATGTGTTAGATTCTTTCCTTTCATTTTTGAAAAAATATGAAAATAAGAAAGCTCATAATATGATTTCTTTAATTTTAGACCTTAGGTTTAAGAGTCTTGGTATAATATCCTCATTTGTTGGAAAGGAGCAAGGTGTTGTTCTTGTTGAGGAATATGATAGAAAATCCTTGTATCCTATGTTGGTGAAATGCCATGAACATTTGCATCCTTTAGTAAAGTTAAATACAAATTGTTTTGACCGATATATTTTTGAGTAGGATTGTAGTTTGGATATTTTTGAGCAAATTGCAAGCACAAGTGAACTAGTGGAAGAGCTTGTGAAAAAGTTATTGGTTTTCAGGAGATATCAATTGAATGTTAAGAACATCAAATGTCCTCTTCAATGGTGGTAGAAACATGAAGCAACGTTCCCTATAGTTGGATTTTTAGCCCAACAAATTTTTGGTGTTGTTGGATCTCAAATTGAAAGAGAAATTTCTTTCTTTGGCCGGAATACTTACCAACCTTAGGAGATGTTGTTTATAAATTGAAAATTTAAAGAAGTTGATATTTGTCAACAAAAACTAGCCTAATGATCTTAGAATAGATTATAAGTCTTCATCTAATTTAGTGGAATTCCTTGAAAAGAATGTAGGTTTAAAAGAGGAGTTAGAAGAGTTTGAAGGTGAATTTGAAAAGGATGAAGTTGTTGAAGTGTAAAACTTCAATAAATAAAATATTATTTAGTGTTAAAACATTGTTTGCAACAATGTTTGTCATTTTTCACTAATTAAAAAAATAATAAATGAAAATTTTAAAAAATTCAATTTGAATTTTCTGGAATTAAAAAAAACCAATTAATAAGTAATACCCGGTTTGTGAGAACCGGCAAAGGAAAACTGGCTGTTCTCAAAATTTCGAGAACCGGCATATTGAGAACCGGTTAAAAAATTTGATACCCTTGCCCGACATATAAATTTTAGGGAAAAAAAGAGTGAAACATGAACCCTTCTATAAATTGTTTTATGAAAACCCAGATCTGGCTGGCATCATAAAAATGTGATACCCGCCCAACACTGGGATACACCTTGGAAAAATGGATTGTACAAAGTGATTGATTATTTAAGGCTCAACACTTGGGTCAATCATTATAGTCAGTGAATTACAAGCCCCAGTAGTTTCAGAGTGCTTTTCTGTAAATCTTCATCCAAAATGTAGTGTATTTTATTGCTGCCTTTGGGCATGCTCCAAAATGAAGCAATCTCATTTACAACTCACAATAATGGTTTACTGTAAATCTTCATCCAAAATGTAATGCATTTTATTGCTGCCTTTGGGCATGCTCCAAATGAAGCAATCTCATTTACAACTCACAATAACGGTTTTCTGTAAATCTTCATCCAAAATGTAATGTATTTTATTGCTGCCTTTGGGCATGCTCCAAAATGAAGCAATCTCATTTACAACTCACAATAACGGTTTTCTGTAAATCTTCATCCAAAATGTAGTGTATTTTATTGCTGCCTTTGGGCATGCTCCAAAATGAAGCAATCTCATTTACAACTCACAAGAACGGTTTTCTGTAAATCTTCATCCAAAATGTAGTGTATTTTATTGCTGCCTTTGGGCATGCTCCAAAATGAAGCAATCTCATTTACAACTCACAATAATGGTTTTCTGTAAATCTTCATCCAAAATGTAATGTATTTTATTGCTGCCTTTGGGCATTCTCCAAAATGAAGCAATCTCATTTACAACTCACAATAATGGATTTCTGTAAATCTTCATCCAAAATGTAATGTATTTTATTGCTGCCTTTGGGCATGCTCCAAAATGAAGCAATCTCATTTACAACTCACAATAATGGTTTTCTGTAAATCTTCATCCAAAATGTAGTGTATTTTATTGCTGCCTTTGGGCATGCTCCAAAATGAAGCAATCTCATTTACAACTCACAATAATGGTTTTCTTATGAACTTCTCAGACTGAGTGGTTGTGGTGTGGTTGTTATTGTACAACGTTTTCAAGACGACCCATGCCCATGGCAGTTGCATGATTTCAAAGGTTAGCTAGCTGCTGCTGAGGGACCACTTCTACAAGAACATCCATAGGGAGAAGTTAGTCCATGGCAGTGTGGTTTCTGACATGTTGCTGCTGGAGAGAGTGAGAGAGTCTAGAGATCTTTCCCCCCAGGAAGGGCGCAACCATTCCTTTTACTCAGAAAATGTCATGAAAAAAAGTTAAAATGGGGCCAGTGTTTTGAGACAGAATGTTCGTTTTTTTAATTTTGAGGTTGAGATTTTGTGAAATTTTGTTGCAAAAAAAGAAAAGAAAATCAGTGCATGGGGTCTAAGGTTCCATCTGATGGCATTCTCATAACACCATTAGTGCATCCTTCTCTAATCAACTCAGATTGTGTGGGGGGTGGAAAAGGACAAGACTTGTGTTGTGCAGCAGTGTTGAGTCTGAATTAGTGCTCCATGATTTCACTTTTGTGTCTGTAATTAGTGCATCCTTCTCTAATCAACTCAGATTGTGTGTGGGGGGTGGAAAAGGACAAGACTTGTGTTGTGCAGCAGCGTTGAGTTTGAATTAGTGCTCCATGATTTCATTTTTGTGTCTGTAATTAGTGCATCCTTCTCTAATCAACTCAGATTGTGTGTGGGGGGTGGAAAAGGACAAGACTTGTGTTGTGCAGCAGTGTTGAGTTTGAATTAGTGCTCCATGATTTCACTTTTGTGTCTGTAATTAGTGCATCCTTCTCTAATCAACTCAGATTGTGTGTGGGGGGTGGAAAAGGACAAGACTTGTGTTGTGCAGCAGTGTTGAGTCTGAATTAGTGCTCCACGATTTCACTTTTGTGTCTGTAATCAGACACAAAAGTGAAATCATGGGGCACTCAACTTAGCAGCACAAAGCAAAATAGTTTTTAGTGTTGCACTTTGTGAGGGTTTTTTTGTTACTTGGTTTTTGGATAACAATAGGTGTATGCAAGCATTCACATGGTAACACAAGAAATTCTCGCCATATGTTTCCCCCGACGTTCTCAATATGCTCCTTTTCTCACCATGTATTGTCCCCGACGTTTGGACTTTCCTCCTTGCCTTGGGCACAACCAAAACCTTGAGGGATGATCCAAAACAAACTTTAAACCTTTCTTGTCTAAAAAGAGAGGCATAACTTTATTATGCACGATCGTGTGTTCCATGAAATCTCAAACTTTCTACAAATTGAGCCCAACTTCATCTGTTTAATCCAAAATAGTACAAAGCACAAGTGAGAAGGAAGCATCTAGAAACAAAGGAGTTGCAACAAGTGTGAAGTGATGCTCAAAAATTTCTAGCATACATATACATACACTGCTCTTCTTCTTCTTCTTCTTCTTCTAGAGACTGATGCCACTGAATCTAGTGTGGCAGTCTAACCATCTCCGGTAGTAGTTTTACTACTTACAATCAATGACAGAACAAACACAAAGAAGAAACTAGTACAATCCAGCTTCGAAAATGAGCTAAACGGATAGGGTGCATAAAATCAATAAAGAACAGAATGACATTATGACAAATACTTTCAGGAACGAGATAATGTGCATTTGGTGGTTTGGACCATTGCGTAGTTTTTATCACAAAAATTTGGAATCATTGTCATCGTCGTCATCATCATCCTCATGATATCATTGAGCTCGCCAGGAAGATCTCTCAATGCAATCAGCACTAGTACTCACAGCAACAGCAGCAGTGGCATCAAGCTTACTGGGAAGGTCTCTCAATGCAATCTGCAATTGTGGCAACAATTCCATCACCATCACCATCACCATCATCATCATCATCATCAATCATCAATTTTCCAAGACAAAGTCGGGTTAACAAAATGTTGTGTGCCAAGATGAATATGCAGCCCCGTGTTGGGTACTAGTGGGATTCGGGCTTTGTCAACAGAAGTTTGTAACCAAGAGAGTCTTTTTGTGTGAAGTAAGTTGGCATGTCATCATGGAGGTTGTTGTTGGTCACAGTGGTTCTTACTCTCCAGCTACACAGCAGCTCCCCACACTTTCTTGCTGCAATGACTTGGTTCCAAACTTGAGCTTCCTCATGACTCCACCATGTCCGTTTCTGGAGGAGGTGCCATGATCACTCTGTGGTGGTGGTGGTGGTGGTACACAGCTCTGATCATCCTCCTCCTCCGCTTCATGATCATGATCGTGATCATCTGTTGCTGTGAAACTAAATCCTTTCTCCAATATGTCCGGCTTCTGCACAACGTCTGTCTTGTGGGTTGGACATTGGTTTTGGTGATGGAGTGACGTGGAAGTTGTGTTTGCTTTCAGGATTAGTTCTGTGCCAGCAGCAAGGATTGCAGTGCTAACTGGAGGTCCTGCAGGTTTAGGCTTCAACAAATGAGAGGGCTTTGCTGCTGCTACAGTGTCTTCTTGTGGAATGGTATCATCATGATGACGAGCCTGAAACAGACCTGCAGCATGTTGTTGTCGTAAGGAGAGAGGCCATTGATCTGGATTGCACCACCCGACAGGAGTCTGCTGATGATCTTGCAGATGATGATGATGATGTACATTGTTTTTGCCACAACTTCCGAGCTCTGTGGTGCAGATGCCAACACTGCTCTTCACTGATAAGCTCTCAGATTGTGGATCCCTGCCAAGGCTGAAACTGTTATCAAAGATTGGCTCTTGTGTCGATCCATGAACTCCCAGTCGTGCTGCACGCTCCAGCCAGTTCCAAATCCATCCAGCTTTGTCAAGAATTCCTTCATCTTGTTCGGTTGACCACCCAATGGGGCGGTGCAATTTTGAGCTTTTCTTCCAATGTTGGTGTGAGAGGGCATACTGTAAAGCACGATCTCTCTTCATAGCAGCTTCTTGCTTCCTCTGCAGAATCGCTTTATAATCTTGTGCCGTGTGGATGCTTGCATTCCATGCTTTAGGTGCAGCTGTAATTGCTGGTGTCATGGGAGCAACAGCAGGCTGTTGCTGCTGCTGCTGCTGCTGCTGCTGTGGCTTCTTCACACATGATTGAGTCTCAGTTTTTGACGTCTGAGTACCGATAGATATCCCTTCTTTCTTGAGCTCCTGGCTTAGCAGTCTCACTGGAACCAGTGCATCATAGCATGATGACGATACAGGAGTTCCATCTGATGTATTTCTTTTGGTTTCGGTGTGGTGGCCAGATGGGTAGTCTCTGAAGCTGCGAACCTTCTTCACAGCTGCATCTGGAACCGTCACATCTTCCACACTGGAGTAGTAGTGACTACTTTGAGCTGGAATTCTTATATCCACCTCATTTTCTGGATGATGCTGCAGTAGCAGCTGATGACCACCATAACTGGGTAGTGACCCATTGGAAATGGGTCCTGAAGCTGAGATGGTTGCTGACCCATGAGAGTGCGGTGATTGTACAGGACCACCATGACCGCCTGGACCAGCTTCACAACTGGATGAAGAAACTACAGTTGTTGTTGTTATGACAGGTTCTTGGGTTCCAAGTTTGGTAGCATGAGACTTTTCATGGAATTTCAATCTGCCCCTGAAGCCTCGAGATCCTCGTCTAGTGTCAAGACCTGTTTGTGGTATGTTTTCGATGACAGGTAGTTTGAGACTACTCTTATTAGTGGGATGGATCACATTTCGCAGAAGACCACCAGCCCTTCCTGGGGAGGCAGCTGCAGGTGGTGGTGGTGGCCCTGCTGGAGCAGCATGTGCTGTTGTATCTTTGGAGATCCTCTGTGTAAGACTGCTGCACTTAGATCCATGACCACAAGTGCTTGAGGATGAAGCAGCAGGAGCTGGAAATGCAGCTTGAAGAATATTGGGAAGACTTTCATCATCACCCCTTGAGACACATTGTCTTGAAAGCTTGGATTTCAAATGCTGACTGGAGTAGTAGGACAATGGTGATGTTGACGCACCTGGCGACTCCTCAAGCCCTTGATTTGATGCTATCTCAAAGCTTGGATGGAAGAGGGGAACTTGTGGCACAAAAGCATGCTTGGTGGTGCTTGTATGCTCCTGCTGCTGCAATCGAGTTGGTGATTCCCATCTAGATTCCAACTGGCAATAGATTTGTGAACTATCATCTGAAATTGGGGAGAAATCAATTGATAAAGTTGTTGCACTATCGACTAAAGCATTGTTGGACTCCAATCGGATGGCCTGGCTGGTGGGTGGTGAACAGGAAGAAGGGATTTGAATCTCTGGAGCATCTGCAGGCCTTAGAAGGGATGATGATGACTGGGCATATAAGGGGCTAAAGATTTGGAGTTCTCCCAGTGGTTTGGCAGGAGGCTTCACCACAGACCAAGGGTTGAAGGTAGTATAGAGCTTCTTGCAGTTGGTGGTGGCAGGAGATTGCAACACTTTCAGTCTACTACTGCCACCGGTACTACTACTACTACTGATGATGGGCATCGTACCTTGGATGATCTTGCTGCTGCTATGCATGATGGGTTGTTGCTCCATTGATGATGATTTGGTTGCTACCACCACTTGATCATTGATCACTTTCGGAACACACACTGCATGGTGATGAAGGCAAGAGCTGGTGACACTAGCATCTCCAGCATGATCATGAAGATGACGACCTTTTTCCACATCTTCTAACTCCTCACGATCCAGTAATCTGCCATAAGGGCAGCATGACTGGAGTTGCTTCTTCACAACTGCAGCAGCACACTTTGCCTTCTCCTTCATAGTCACACTAGCATGGCACCACCACAACCACCACCACCACCACTGGCTGCTACTCCAAGACCATTATCAAAACATTGCTCCCACCTCCTGATCTGCCATGAACTTGCAGCAGCAGTTGCCTTGGATGTAATTCTTTGCTGAAACTCTTTCTCTATTTTTTTTCGGCACTGAGAAACCAGTACTACCCTTATGTCAACTGCATAGCCATTATACATCATGCTCTTGAACAAGTAGCCATTTCCTGGCAGCTATACAAATGTCCATCCCAAGAACAAATGAATGAATGGATAAATCACAACACATTGATCCTTGCACCTTTCTAACACACAAATGCTCAAGGTTATTGAAAATTGTGCAGTTGTCAAATCCCTCCTCCATGTGAGTAATTTCCTCTCTGAGAAAACCACACTCGGGGCATCAACAGCAACGATGACCTACATAGTAAAAGACTACTTCTTGGTGACAACAATCTGTCTCATGATCCACAATGGGTACTGATTGGTGCAGGCAATAAAATTGAGACAAAAAAGGTTTCCTGACACGATCCAAATTTTGTGTTGGTACATCTACAATGTGAGATCCAAACTACTACAAACCAACCAAATGGATGGCAATGATCAGGGGGAGCTGAAGCTTAGCTAGCATGGGGAAGCCATCATGTCTCTCATCAGCTGGTGCAAACGCAGTCTAAGCTGCAGGCACTAATTCCAGGAGATTGGGTACAAAGGATGCATGATCAGGAAAGAAAAAGCTATGGCAAAAACACAAATTCTTGCTGTGAAATTCTTACACACCAGCAACACGCACTAACTAGCAAGGAACTCCAATGCAGCAAGCAAGCACCCTTCAGTCCACAACACCATATAGGTCATATAGAACAGCATACTGACAACAGCAGCAGCAGCAGCAGCTTAATGCTCATTGCTCAGAGTCTAGATAGCATAAGCTAACACACAGCTGAGAAAAAGCAGATTGCAACAAATGAGGGCATTGGGAAAAACAAACCGCAAAAGCTAAAAAGCTCTGAGAGAGACAAATTGATCAAGGAGACATGGTAGCAGGCAGCATCCAAAAGCTCTACAGGAACCCAAAAAAAAAAGAAAAAAAGAGAACAGAGTTGCAGAGTTTCTTGGACAGAAATGGTAAGAACAAGAGCTACACACAAGCCCTGAGAAGAAAAAAGCTGCAACCTCCTGCTGCTACTGCTGTCTGTCTGTCTGTATGTCTGTCTGCATCTGGTTTGTGACAGAAGTCTAAAGAAGAGAACATTGATGGCACAAGCCCCTGCCATCAACAACACCCATGTCCTCCTCCCAGTCCTTCTAGTCCTCAAACTCTCCCACCTGCATTAACAGCAACAGAGCTAGGTTCTTGTCCTGTTGCTTTGAATTTTTATTTATTTTTATTGGGTTTTTCCTCCATCAACATAACATCAATTCCTGATTCCTCCCACAATCAATCAATCACCAAATACTTCCTGGATCCTGTCATACACCCAACTCCATTATGTACTTTTGTTTCTGCTGCTTCTTCTCCTGCTTCTCCTGCTGCTGCTGCTGCTTCTGCTGGTGGGTGTTGATGCTGTTTGCTCTGTTTGTTCATGTGCTTTGTTGCTTCTTCATCTTCTTCCCCCCTTCTTCAACAAGATTCTCCATCTTTTTTTGTTGCAAATTGTTTTGTTCTCTCTTTTGTTTTTGCAAAATTTGCAATCTTTCTTGCTCTCTCTCTCTCTCTCTCTTTTTGATGCAAATTTTGCAACTTTTGTTGCTTTCTCTTTTTGTTGCAAATTTTGCAACTTTGTTGGTCTCTCTTTTTTGTTTGCATTTTTTTTTTGGGTGTTGATCTCTTGTTTGCTGTAATTTGTTTATTTCTTTTTGGTCTCTATTTTTTGCAATTCTTTTAGATCTTCTTTTTGGTGCAAAATTTTTTATTTTTTTTTTGAGGTTGCTACCAAAAAAACAAAATTGTTGGTCACTTTTCAAAATGCAATTTTTCTTGAGTTGCTACAACAAGAAGACATCAAAGAGGGTTTTTCCCTCTTCTATCATACTTTCTAATCTTCTTTACAAATGTAACAAGTAGTTGCAATCCTCAATTCAAATAATTTGTGGATGTATATATATCATTTTATTTTATTTTATTTTATTTATTTATTTCAATTATTATTGGATACTTGCTTTGCAATATTGTTCTCCCTTGTGATTTCCTTTAAATTTGGATATTTCAAGCAAATAATTTCTGAAAAAATTCAACATTTTCCAAAAATAATTTAATTACCTCTGAGAGAGAAGAAGATAATTATACACTTACTTAAATAGATCCTCTTGAGGGGATTGTTATAGACTCACACCAAAATTGTCAGTGCAAACACATGCCACATTAGGTTGTTGCATGTTCTACTACTACCCATGTTGGGTTCTCTCATCTCTCAACAAGGCTCTAATTGCCATCTCAAAAAACAATAATTTTTTACAAAGAAAAAAAGTCTTTTTGCATGTTTCACAAATTATTTTTTTCTTTCTCTTTTCTCTTTCCTCCTTTAAAAAAATAAAATAAAATAAAATAAAAAATCACTTCTCTCTCACATTGATGAGGGAGGAGCCCACATGACAATTTTGGGAGATCCGGGACCAACCCAACATTGTGTTCACATTTGGAGTGAACATAATAAAGTCAAAAATACGGTCTCCTTATGCTTTCCCCAAAATTGGGTACTTGTATGGCCATCTTACTAATAAGTATGAAGTTCACAAGGACAATAATGTCCCATCTTAGATTAATGTCATTACAAGAAGACAATAGAAAGAGAGAGATAGGTGGGTATTATGTATGGTTAGGGTGGGCGAAGGATGAGTAGTCACATTTTGACCCCACCCAAATGGGTGTAACTAAGCTATGGTAGGTATAGTGGGTACTAATATTGTCCACCTAATATGTTTGCTTATTAGGGTTTTATACTTGGACCCAAGTTTCGACCTAATATGGTTGCTTACTAAGGTTTTATACTTGGACCCAAGTTTCGACCTAATATGGTTGCTTATTAGGGTTTTATACTTGGACCCAAGTTTCCATCCACGAGCTATATCGAGATGAGGTGACATATGTGTGTGTGTGTGTGTGTGCATGAGGAAGGGGAGGATTGAAGTTTGGGGCCATGTGCAAAGAGAAGTAAGTGGTTGCCTTGGATGGTGATCCCCATTTGTTGTCCTTTGAGGACCAACTTAACTAAACTATGCAAAACTTTTTAGTCATGTTTGATTTCATTCAAGTGAGACAAATGTGCAACAATAATAAGGACTCAAACATTTGGGGTTAGCTCCATGTGCCCTCGTGGTGGAATGTGTTGATTAATTAGGTTCAACAAAGGTCGATCATGAATCCCAAGAACACCCACTTATGGAATTGAGTGTGGCATCATGCACAACCAACTCTTCCCAACAAAATAAACAGCCAAGACACCAGCTCAAACTAGCATATAATAATAATAATATGAAAATTAGTGGGTTCCAAAGTGTCCTTATTCAAGGAGCTTATGTGTTGAATCTCTTCTTTTCCTTTTCCCCATTTTGTCTATTGTCTATTCCTCTCTATATAATTTCAAAATGCATTAAAACAAATTGTTACAAGTTGGTATTTCCATTGGGACTTTCAAAAAAAATTATGCCATTACCTTCCTAAAACCTTCAAAGAAAAATGGAAAATTTTGATTTCCAATTATGTTTCATGGATGTTCCCATTAAACTTAAAAGATCAAAATTTGTTCCTTTCCATGTTCCCTTCCTCTTTGTTCCCAATAAGTTTCCCAATTGTTGTTCATACGCGTGTTCTCACTTTTTATCCATTACCTTCATGTGAAGTCCCTTACATGGTTCTCATTATTGGTTCACATGTTCCCTAGGAGGTAATTGAACATTTTCCTTTCTGCTCTTACATAGGCCCTAAGGCTGATCTAAGGGTAGGGAGGTAGGTAGGTAGGTAAGTAGGTAGGTATTAGGCCTCACAAATGTATAGATGATTTTCTTTTATTACAATTAGATATTAACTATTTAAATCATCATCAGACTAATCAGTCCATAGGTTTGAAGCTTTATTAAAATTGTCTATTAAAGTGCGGGGTCTCATCCTTCTAACTTAGCAATAAAATAAAATAAAATAAAATCATAGTCCTCTTCAAACCCAAACCTAAATGATTGGCAATAATCCAATCAATCCTTCAATGTAATGAGTACTTTGAAAAGCATTTCCATTAAATTACAAATAATAAGAAAAAATTATGTACTTAAAGCAATATTGAGAGAGGGCATGTGTGAGTTAACTCCTTTGCTTGGAAGAGGAGAATTGACTCTAATTCTTCAAATCTTTCAATTCAAAGAGTAAGGTTGATGCCAATGTTGAGCATCTATGTGTAAATGTTTACATGCCCAAGTTTTTATAATTACATTTTTCACTAAGCATATTTTGGGATTTACACTTTCACAACATCTTTTAATGACATTGTGAGGTGCAATATCCTCATTCTATTACAAACTTTAATTCTTTGTGGAAAAATGAATGAACATAATGCATGATGCATTTTTGCATTTTGCATTTTTTTTTCCTACTCTTTTTACACATGATTCAACACAATAGCTATGGAAGTGGAGTTGATTCAATAATTACACTAAAACATGAAATAAAAAAACATAAGTCCATAACAATTTTATAAAAAATCTCTTGCAATGTCTTGAAATATAAATTGACTTGATATTCATCACCTTGCAAACTAGGTCTAGAATGTGAAATGCAAAATAAATGAGTACATAGAAGAGTCTAAACACTTTGTTATGGTGTCTTGAAATTGCACATTAAATTATTACTATTATTATTATTATTCACCTTGCAATCTAGGTCTAGAATGTTGGAAAAAAAGAATTTATTTTTACCAAGAGGGAGAGACTATTGGCACATTGCTAGTTCATAAATGTGCTCGTGTTTGGTAGAAAAAAAAATCACCAACATCTTGCCCACGTTCTGAACCCACCCTCCCCCTTCCGCCTCCCCAACCTTACCTCAACTTGACAAATGCCGACATTTTCAAAGCAATTTTTGTTGAAACTTGTTTGTAAATAGGACAAAATTTAGACACTTAGGACTCAAAAAAGCTTGTGCAAATGACCTAATTGGAGTGAAATCCTTATTTGCCAAAATCCAACAACCTCACATTCTTCAAGCATTCCTTCACCCAAAAAGAAAAACTACAATTGTTGTTTCAAACATGACCTTAACCTTAAATCTATTGTCTCTTTATTCTAGCATGCAAGTTTCAACACACTTGACATTGTAAGAACTCAACAAGCATTTTTCAAATTCCAATGCATTAAATAAACATTGCCAAGTCCCATTCTCCCCTGCACGATTTTTTAAGAAAATGATTAACTTTCCCTAAACATTTATTTTAAAAATTAAAACTTCTAGCATATTCAAAATGCGTTGTGAAAAGTACTATTACGGACTCCTCTCACCTTATATATGATTTCTTTAAAGAACCATCCTTATATACATTTCTCTATCCTATAATTTGGTGAAAACATATTATTGTCTTCCCAAATAAGCAATAGAAATTATTGTAAAAGCTATCAAAAGATTTATAGCTCAATAATAGATCAATAGAAACCTGATTTATCATCAAATTGTCATAACTTATTTTTCTTATTACATAAAAGGATTTTGAGAAATAAAATAAAATAAAATAATTATTCAGCAATTGGGAAAAGGTACTACCTACAATAATACAAGCCCAAGAGTGATGGATACCAATTCCTTTCACTTTGAAGGACGACTTGCCCTTTTAATCCAAGGCAATGGTTTTGATGATACCCAAAAGACCCAATTTGAGAAAACCCAAAACAAAACAAAACAAAACAAAAAGAGCCCAGTGTTCTAATCTGAAGACTGACAAAAAAAAAAATTTAAAAGACTCTACAGAAACAAAGTTATGGGTTAACAACAACAACAAAAAAACACCCATTTTCAAAGGCCAACAAAAGACAAAAGACACCTCCATACTTTGTACTAGCCTAAACCCTAGATTGACAAAAAACAAAATCCCAATTATTTTAGAAACCCTAGAAGATAAAGCTTAGACTTTAGACCCCTCTTACAGTAGACAAAATTTTGGTACTCCAGGTTTCTGGAACTCAAGGGCTATCTATCATTTTAACTTCACCTGCAAAATGCAAAGGTAGTAGTAGTTGTTGTTGTTGTTCCAGGGAGATAGATTTGTGCTCTTACATGTTTTTGGAATGTACAGCATCTTTTCCACCTGCAGCAATAAGAGTGGCAAGTACACACTCTAGAGTTTGGATGAAAGTACTACACAACCTTCACTCATATGTGGTTGAACTCAATATTGGGCCTGTACATATGGCCTATGATAGATAGATACAATGGGTAGGTAGTACAAGTGATGGGTAGTACTGTTTCTGATTGGTCAATCATAATGATTCTGATTCATCCAAGTGGTGGTGACTTTTTAAAAATAATCCTCCATTTTTATGCTGTTCACTGTTTTTGATTGGTCAATCATAATGATTTGTCCCAGTGGTAGTAATGACTTTTCAAAAATAGTCTTGCATTTTTTATGCTGTTCAATCTTTCATGTTCATAGGTGCAGATGGGGAATGTAATGAATTTGATGCTGGATGTGGTAAAGACTTATAGAGGTCCAAAAATAGTGAGGTGTGGATTGAGAATCAAGCTGCTCTTAGTCAAGTCAAGATGCTCTTACATCTGCCAAACTTGATCACAACAGAGTGGTACAAATAGGGGAAAGAAAATGGAAGATTCAAAACTCATTAATCCTTTGAAGAAAGTGCATCCACCATTCAAAATGTTTTGGACCCAACTTATTAAATAATCCACACTTTCAAGTCCTAAATCCTAATCTCTCTCTCTCTATGATGATTATCAGCCAGAGTGAACCAGGACTCAACAAGTGCACCAAGAAGGATGGATTGTAAGTGGTTAGGAAACAGTTTTCTGTTGGGTTCCAGTTTGGTACCTAACCATGGTTAGTAGCTCAATTGCTCTTCATACTAGCTACCTAACTAACAACCTGATTATTTTTGGGTTTTGTTGGTAGGTAGCAAAAACTGCCCTTACCCTATATACAAACTAGAAACCATCTACTTATCTAATTTTAGTCACCTATTTTCTAATAAACCCCTTTGTATAAAGGACCTACTTCTTACAGAATGAGTTAACAAGGCGAAACCACTGGATATTAACTTGGTTAAGGTTCATCCACATTGGGTCCCTAGTATTGGGTCCTTTCTAAAACTTTCATACCAGCTTGGTAGGGTCTTTGGGTACACACGGATCCAATCTGGTAGAGTAAATCTATCTATGAAGGAAGGTAGTTTGTTTTGTTTTGTTTGTCACATTGAGATCTCCCAAACTAGGGAGTACCTCTTTTGTTGTGCTCTTGGTACTGCTGGAAAGCCCCTCAATGAGTAAAGGGTGCACCAAGTTGGTTTCATAATGTTTCGGGGCCTAGGGTGGTGGTGGTGGTGGAGAAGTTATCGAATATTGAACAATTTTTTCCACTAAAAATTGATTTTTCAATCAAAATTGAAATTTATAAGGGGAATGTGGTGGGCATGCTGTTGTTGATATTGTTGGAAAAAGCCCTTGATTTAATGAAGGTGATTGATTAGGGAATTTTTTTTTTTAGACCTGACATTCAATTTTTTAAGTGATTTTGTTGATTTTGTTTTTGTTGTGGTATCAAATCTTTTTCCAAAAAAAAAAAGAAAAAAACTCCGAGTTCCAGCCTTCACTTGTGATGATATTATTTGGATCTCTTTTTTGTCATACCAACTTGTTAACTGGTATGGGATCT
>Ga0209611_10000792_pt1 | contig 50028 bp, 46 predicted proteins | sample S1TSphgellanicum_3_FD_187693 | JGI IMG/M metagenome (GOLD analysis project Ga0209611, IMG submission 187693) | Host-associated microbial communities from peat moss isolated from Minnesota, USA - S1T2_Fc - Sphagnum magellanicum MG (SPAdes) (version 2) | ecosystem: Host-associated > Plants > Peat... | reverse complement strand
AAGTGCTAGATCTATTCTGGTCAGCAATTGAACACTAGCACTTTTCCAATGCTACATCATTTGGCTTCATGATGAAGAACATCTCCATATAACCAATGGGTAGTAGTAGGCTATATATATATATATGTCCTATGCTTTCACCATGCTACAATTGTGATGAGGTTTTTTTTAAGTTGAAAACAAAATCAGTTTGTTTTCATCATGTTTTTGGGTGCAGGCACAAAAGCTAGAGGTGGAGTTCATGGTGAAAAGTAAGGCCAGGAAGGCAGCAAGATTAGGTTTGAGGGTTGCTTTACAGCATGCTGCACAGCAGCAATTGGCATTGAAGGAGAAGAACAAAAGTCCATCATCAGCCATGCGGATCTCATGGGCTTTTGACAAGCTTGTATGGAGCATGATCTGTGATGGGGAATCATTCGCTGAGGCCGAGATCAACAACATGGTTTGCCCTCATCTCTCTTTCTTGTGCTTTGTATTAGTGCCAAAATGTGTTGCTGGAGCAAGGAACATACTGGATTTTCCATTGACTGATGATTGAAAGAATGCAACCTCAATGTGAAACTGTTTCATCTCAAACATCTCTAAACCGTAAACCCTCAAACTCAGCAATAATGGGTGGCTGTGGTTATGATTTTTGTTTTGCAGATCCTGATGGTTGACCGTGATTTCAAGGACATTGGAGTTGCCCGTTTCACCATTAAGTCCTTTGTTGTGAAAAATTGTTTGCCAGGTGCAAAACTCGACACAGTTCTCTCTGCTTGGAACCCACCTACAGAATGGGGAAGGTTTGTTCTCCCTCCACTTCTTATCTTTCATTTTTTGGCCTCTTTCCTGACCAGATGATGTTCAACAAGCAACTTTAATACTTTCTAGTGTTGTTGAGAAATTTTTTGTGGGATCCTTCTGCAAATAGGAATACAATGCTTCGAGTTGAGGCAAGACAGGGAGCACCCAAGGATGGATTCTCACCAATGGAGCGGTTTCAGGTCTTTTCGCATCTCTCTTGGCATCTTTTGACACTAAGGATTCTTTTGTCTGTGCTTAGTAGGTCTCATACCCTTGTTTAAGAGCCCCAATGGAGGTCACTTCTGCCTTCTTGGTGCCAAGAGATGAGGAAGCTGTGTGCTGACATCAATTTGCTCTATGTGCAGGTGGATATATACCCGTTGCGTATTTTTTTGACTGAGGCCATGTACACCAAACTATGGAAGTACTTTTTCCCTGATGAAGAGCAAGATGTGAAGCGCCAGGTATGAATCGGCACCTCATCCTCCCTGCTCTTTCTTTCTTGCTTGCTGCTGTTGAAATCTCTTCAACTTCTCTTCCAGTCTTCAACCTGAGCAACCTTGTTGAATTTCTTCACAATAATGGAAGACTTTTATTTCATGCAGGAGGTGTGGAAGGGTTCAACAGTGGCAAAGCGAGGGGGGCGTCGTGGCACTAGTACAGTACTGGTGGAGCAGCGCTCCAGCTTGGAGGCCTCAGTGACCACCTCCTCAAGGACAAGTATTATTACTTCTGGGCTTGCCGTTCCCCCACACGTGTTACCTGGAATCCCTGTTGAAGTACTACCACGTGTTGACTTCATGATGGCTGCACAGGCATTAGAGGTGAACTTCCATCTTGACCCACAAGGCAGAGGGGGACTGACTGACTGACTGACTACCCAAGATTGTCTGCCACAACAAAAGTGGCTTGTTGAGAGCACAATGCGGTGTTTTGTGCCAAGATCTATTATATGTATTCCTATTGCTGGAGTGAGCTTCTTGCTGATTACTGTGTGAATGCAATGTGGTCCTTTTTGCAGGTAGCTAAACTGCAGCAGCAGCGAAAAACAGGCACAACAGCAAGCATGAATGAGCAATGCAAGTCATCATCATCGTTGGAGAGGGTTGAGGAACCTGACATTGATCTGGTAAGTGAGGAGGCATTGACAAAGACCTTCAGACAAGGTGTGTCAGTCCGCACCTCTCTCCCAATCACATCACGCCAGGATGCACTCCCAACTACATCAGCTGCTGTCTCCACTGTCGGCACAAGTACTGAAAATGGTGGGTCTTTAAAGTCAAAGGATCGAAAGGTGAGCAAATCCAGCAAAGCTTCATTACAGGAGGAGAAAAAAGACTCCAAGATGAAAAAAAGCTTTTTGGAGTTCCACAACATCAAGATCTGCCAGGTGAGAGTGAAGTGTTAATGGCAACAGTCAATGTGGTTTTGGATTTTCTGTGCTTCATTGTTTCTTTCTCCAAATACAGTCTAAAGGCATTCTGAGCTCTTGATCCCCAGGCATCCATATACTTTCTGTTCTGTGCACAATTGTTTTTGCACTTGTAGATGGATGTTAAGAGAGGATTGGGTGTTGATGCAGGTGGAGCTGCTGGTGACATATGAAGGATCTCCAATTGCAGTGAGTGATCTGCGACTTCTGATGGACACACTAGTGCTGTTACAGTTCACAGGCAGCTGGCGACGTCTCTTCTCCAAAGTGAAAAAACACATAATCTGGAGTGTTTTAAAGTCTGTGACAGGCATGCAGGTAACTAAACTTTCTCCAGCATCCACCAGAAGTGATTTTGATATCAGAAGGGGAGATTGGGTATTTGTGTTTATAAACTCTTACAAAAGCTTTGTACCTCGTTATGATGATGAAAGGGCAAGAAGTTCAAGGACAAATTGCATCCAGAGAGTGAGTCAAATTCCAGCGACAGTGCAGGCAGCTATGGGGTGGCTGTGGAGCAGTTTCCTACAGCCCATCAGAGGCAAAGCGATCGAGCTGGAGAGGGTTTTGTATCTTCCATCCGAGGTTTATTCAATTCGCAACGCCGCAAGGCTAAAGCACTTGTCTTGCGCACTATGAGAGGCCAAGAAGGTTTGGATGATCTCCAAATCTCCAGCAGTGAAGACGAGGCCGGCATCTCCAAGTCTCCTCGTGGTGTGAAGCGTATACCACGAAGAACACGTAAAACTTGGCCAGCTCATCGTGACCGAGGTCAACCTCAACCTTTTTTCCCCTTGAAAAACCTGAGTTTTATGTGAAAGTACACAGGTGATAATGACCCTGCTTTTACAAAGAAGGCATCACAGTTTCCATTATTCATCTGTTTGTACATGTTGTGGGTATGCCAATTCTTAACAGGTTCATTAGCAGACCGAGGTTCGAGAGGGACTCAAGAAGCTTCACAGTCACAGAGTGAGACAGACCTCTCTGAAGGATCATCAATGTATGAGGATTTCGACTGAAAAAAACTACAACAGCATTTTGTACACTAGACATTTGTTCCATCTCAATTCTTTGTCAGCAATTTGTGGAATGGGTCATCCTAGGTTCAACAAATGGGTGTGTGGGCGGGTGAGGCAACAAAACTCCCAGAATTTTCTGTCATGCCAACATCCAAGCACATCTAATGCGATTTTAGCAAGGGTCTTGGGATACCCCAAGTTGATGTTTGAGTCAAGAATTTGACTTATAAAAGTCCATGGCCCGTTTATTCTTACAAAATGAAGCAGGTGGCACTATGAGCACTGCCGATAAATTGATAGGTAAAATTGTTACACCTTACAGAAGTCCAGGTAACAGGATTCATATGAAAGCTCTGACAGTCGGTTCTACTAGGGTTTTATGGCAAAGTGTACAGATAAAAAAGCTGAAGCGGATTGTCACTTCAGTACTCGCTTCTTGTTTACCCAGATGCAAAGGATAAGCTTCCATAGATCTAATCAAAATGTGGGTACACACATAAGTGCAACGTTGGAATATCTCTGCTGATTAGGCACCATATGTTTCATGGTGGGTTTTGTTGCAGTGTTTTTTTTTGTTAACAGGGATTTTGTTTCTTTAGCATGTGCTGCAAAGAGTCCCCACCCTCCCTTTTGGAACAGTGAATCTGATTTGTAGCATGCAAAATTGGTCAACAATTTATGTTTTGTGTCGAATTTTGATGTAGAAAGGTTTGTGTCTTAACATCCCTTCAATGCTAGCTATCCAACATCATGACAGTCTTCCTGTTGCTTGTGGAAGTGTATCAGAAGCTCAGGATGCAGATTATTTGTATAATGGGTTGCCCAGATTTTGGGCTGATGATGTTTTACGTTCTCATCTATACCAGCCACCATCCAGAGCTGATGAAGGTGATGATGGTCTGACACTTTGTGATCATCTCTCTCTCTCTCTCTCATTTGACCGCACTCATCAGTTGTCTTAATCTTCCAATTGTTGCTCCAGAGATACCTATGCACAATTTCAGACATCCATCATGGATTGAGAATGGCAAAGAAGATGATACAAAACATCAAAAGTTGTGCAATGGGTCTAAAGAATTCAACAACCAACCAACCAACTACACCCAGATGATGAACTTCTTGCCAAGGATGCAGCAGCATTTTCAAAGGTTCAAAGAAACAGGATCATGCAACTGCATCACATTCAAACTTCAACACTACAATATGCATTGGGTCAGGTGGAATTCACATTTAACAAATCTGTTGCAAAGAAAGAAATGTTTTGTGTTGGGATGGGACAAATTGGCATCAAACATGGTTGTTGCAAAGAAATAAACAAACACAAAAAGGAATTTGCATCAGACATGTTAGTTGCAAAGAAAGAAAAAAACACAGATTCATCACTGTGAGATCATGGATGTGATGATTCCATATTACTAGAGGTTGTAAGTTCTTGTGTACCGACGTAGTCAAGAAATTTCTTCTTCTACAGGTTCTCTTCTTCTTCTTCTTCTTCTTCTTCTTTCTACCTGATGATTGATTGTTCTCCCTAGTGTTGTTGGTTCTTGTAGACAAAGAAAATTTGTACAAAGAAATGGACAATGTGCACATAGATGTGAATGGGTTGCCTAAACCCTCCTAAACCTTCTTCTCTCAACCCGCCAAGAACTTCTTGTTCTTGTTCTTCTTCTCTCAATCTGCTGCTAAGGTCTTCTTTTTGTTGTGGGTGTTGTGGGTTGCTTGGCGATGGAATTGAGCGATGTTAGCATTCACTTTGATCTCAACGTTCTTGGTGAAGCCAGGGTAAGGCTCGTAATGGAAAGCGGAGTGCAGGAGTTGCAGCAATACCCACAAAGGTGCAATGAGAAGCGCTTGAGGGAGATTGTGGAGCAAAGCAGGAGCGCGTTTCTCGAACACAGCATGTCCAACGAACTGACAACTCCAACAGATGAGCTGCGAAAGAATGAACAACTTGCGACCACAACAGATGGGCAAGTTCTGCGCCACCGCATTGGCACCCACCCAACAAGCTAGCACCAGAAAAGCCGCCAAAGAACCTGCTCGCGGATCCAAGCTCACGTACAACACGGCATAGATTACCGCAATCACGAAGCTGTAGTTGAGCACCATGAAGCGGTGGAGGAAGAAGAAGGAGGAGGAGGGTAGTTGTAAGCTGCTGGGCATCCATGGCAGCTGCGGCACCAGCTGCTTGGTGTAGGCCAACAAGAGCAAGCTGGAAAACAGAATGGGCCAGACGCATAGCACATGGATCAAGCTGTTCACTTTGTTCTTGTGATAAGCTCCGTAGAAGGAGACATGCTTCTCCAAGTCGAATACCCACAATCCCATTTGAAAGAAACAATCTGCTCTTGTTCTTGTTCTTGTTCTTCTTGAATCCACAACAAGCTCCTCTTATTCCTTTTCCCCCTGATCTCTCTTTCCTCCTGACCAACAAGTACAACAACAAAGTATCAATTCCCAAATCCCCGTTTCTCTCTCTCTCTCTCTCTCTGTGGGATCTGTGGTGGATCTGTGTGTGTGTGTGTCTCTCTCTCTCAAACGGAGCTTGTGTGAATTTGTAGGAATTTGTTTTGTGTGAATTTTTTTGCAGTTTTTGTTCTCTTCTGCTGACTGGGTACAACATGGTGGCTGTTGGGGTTTTGCTGTAGTCGATTCATCAAAAGATTTGGAAGGAATTTTTGTTTGCTGAAATAAATTTGTTCGATAATTTTCTCTACAAAACTAAGTCTGATTTTGATGAATGGGTGGGGATGCTGGTGGTGATAATGGTGGGTGTTGTCTGCTGATGCTTCTTCACAAAACTTAGTGTGATTTTGATGAATGGGTGGGGATGGTGGTGGTGATGATGGTGGGTGTTGTCTGCTGATGCTTCTTCACAAGACTAAGTGTGATTTTGATGAATGGGTGGGGATGGTGATGGTGGTGGTGATGATGGGTGGGTGTTGTTTGCTGATTTTCTTCACAAAACTAAGTATGAATTTGATGAATGGGTGGGGATGGTAGTGGTGGTGGTGGTGATGATGGTAGGTGTTGTTGATGATGTTGTTATTGTGTTGGCACCTATCTAGGCTTACTTGGATTCATCAGATTTTGGGAGTTTGTTTATTCTTTCTTCCCTTTTCTTTTTTTGTGGGTTGGGTATTCTTTAGTTTCCTGAATTTGACCCAAATCCATTTTTCTTTTGCTGTCTCAGAGCTCACAGACTTTTTTCCTGCCTGCCTGCCTGCCTGCTTGCTTGCTTGCCTGCCTTTTGATGACTGGGATGATGGGATCTGTGGTTTCAATGACTCTCTGCTTGGTGGCTACCTAGTTTCCAATTGCTCCCACATTGTTGAGGAATGTTTCATCAGCTGTTGTTGTTGTTGTTCATACTCAGTGCAAAACTGTGATGAGTCCCATTTTCTGGGGAACTTCATGAAACATTTCCTCTGCCAGTGAATTCAATCTTTCCATTAAAATTTTTTTCCTTGTGAGTTCAATTTTTGGGAACTAATTTCATGGAAACTGGTTGCAGGTTTGAATTTGGAATACAAGGAGGAAAAAGCCATTAGGTAGGTACATAAGTAGGTACCTACTACTTACCCACCTACCTAGTTAGTTCTGTGTTGTGTGAGTTCATCTTTGTTTCCTTTGAAGTTTGGAATGACCCAGTTTTTGACTTTGCTGCTCTGGATTTGCTGACACTAGTGGTTTTGATTGACCTTGCTACCAAGGCAAAAGGATTTTGTGTTCGGATTCAGGGGAGGCTTCATTCTTCCTTTACTATAGATAATAGTAGCTTAAGGGATTTTCATAGGCCCTTACTAGGTAATAATAATAATAATAATAATAGGTCTATCTTTATTATATGAGGATTTTTGAAAGATTGATATTTTGGCTTGCATGTTGAAACTTGAGATTAGTTATAGAGTTTCTGATATCTTGAAAGATTTTTTTGGGTTTCTTTTAGAGGATTTTTTTTTTTTGAAGATTATAATTTTTGCATGGTGAAATATTTTTTAAAATTTTTCATAATTCTTCTTTTACCTTAAGATACTTAGCAAATGTTAGCCTAGCTAAATTGCAAAGCTGCTGTTGCCTTTCTTTCAAGTCCACATCCATTTCAACAATTTTGTCAAATTCACATCATCATCGTATCGTCAACTTTCGATCGCCAAGTTGTCAACTCACGTGGTGTGTTTCAGTAGTTTCTGACCTTTTTATTGTTTCAAGTTCATGTTTGTGGGTGGTGAGGCTCAGCATCACTAAACAAGTAAATCTTAAATGGGAGAAATATTGTTGTAGGGCCAAATGTTGAGTATGGGTGAGGCTCAGCATCACTAAACAAGTAATCTTGAATGGGAGAAATATTGTTGTAGGGCCAAATGTCAAGTATGGGTGGGGCTCAGCATCACTAAACAAGTGATCTTGAATGGGAGAAATATTGTTGTAGGGCCAAATGTTGAGTATGGGTGACACTACTTTTAGTGTGCAAGGATGAATCATCATCTGAATAGATGAAAGGTGAAATTGAATAACCAATTGAATTGGATTTCTTTTCTGATGAATAAAAAACATGACCCCAAGCAATCTATGTCCCAGAGGAAATTAAAATTTTGATGGATGAATTTCAACCCTATTTACTAGATGAATTCCATGCATAAATTATGTCAAAATGCAATGAAATGCATTTGGGATGGATGTTGAATGACCCAACAACTAGATGGTGTGTGTGTGTGTGTGTGTTTTTTTTTTTGGGTAATGGATGAATGAGAAACAATCGGATGAATTCACAGAAATAACCTTCAATAAATCTGCTGATTCCCAAACCATATAATTCTCAAAAAACCTTCCAAAAGGATGGGGAAATTGTTCCTCCCCCAAAAAGAAATTAATAAATAAATAATAAATAATAAATAAAATAAATCCCCAAGGGTTTTTCAGATGGAACCCTTGGAGGGAAATCCCAATTTAGGCTCACAAAAAACCCTAGAGATGTCTACCAAACCCTAGGGGCTCTGCTTCAATCCAAGTCTAGAGCTAAAAGGGGAAGAAGCTCGTCAGTTGTGTTTCACAAATTCTTGCAAAGCTTTTGGAAGAGAAGAACTCCTGAAGAAGAATGAGAGAGTGGTGTGGCAGCGGCAGCGGCAGCAGGAGAATTGTGGGCAGTGCTATCCAGCCCCTGAACTATGCTTGCAGCAAGACAATCTCAAGGACACGAACTTGCATTGTAAGTTTTGAAAGGTTTTTTGTATCATCGCTTTCTCTCACTCGCATTCTTCTATTTTGTAGCCTGGTTTTGTTTTTTTTGTTTTTGGGTTTGTTTCCTTTGATGAAAGTTGTTTGTCAATCTGCAAATTCTGTCTTATGGGTGGTGGTATATGATGCAATTCTTCAGCTCAGAAGAATGAGAGAATTCAGATTGCTATGTGTTTTGTTGCGGAGATTTTTATTTTTTTTAATATAATTTTATTCACTTGGTTTATGGATTCATACTAGTATCCATTTTTGCTATGATTACTCAACCACCACTTTGCTACAATTTTCTCTCAACCCAGACATGGGGTTTAGGGTTTAGGGTTTATCATCATCATCTTCTTGCATCTTTTGTTGCAATTTTGGGGATTTTGTTACCCAATTTTAGTTTGCTCTTTCAAAGGGGAGGAGCTTAATGCAGGAACAAGGGGGACTTCAAACAGAGACATCTTCTCTGCTCACATTGTTGCAGCAACGAGGAGAAATGGAGGCCCACAGCCCTCACTATCAGCTACTTCACTCAAGGCAGGTATAGCAGCTATGTGGTTACCACATGAACAAAACATCATGATCAACATGTCCTGCCAATTTCTCTCTCATGTGAAAAATTGGGTGTCTGTCTTGCTGCAACAAATCTGTACAGTAGAGGGACAATCAAGGAGACAGTGATTCAGTTTTGGAAAAATCAGATGGTATAATAACTGCAGTTTTGGGTCACATTGCAAAACTCGGTTTGATTTGCATGATTTTTATTTGTGTGAATTCCAGGGTGCTGTTTACTTTGTGACCCGTCAAAAGAGGAGAGCAAGTGCTACGTGTTTCAAGAGACTTGGTACAACCCATGTTATTCCATTTGCCCAATGATACATGTATGTGTATTGTCTGTCTGGTGATGATGAACATTTGCAATTTGGGTGTTGGATTCAGTTCCTTTTCTTTTGTGGACCAGTTGTGTTTTTTGCAAACTGAGGAGACACTTGTCCCTTTTTGCAGATAATAACACCTGAGAAATTACCCTGAGGTGTTGAGCAGTGCTTGCCCAAGGATGTTAACCAATGGAGCTGCTTAGCCGTCTTTCTGCTACTACACAAGCATGCTGGCAAGGCACTTACTCTTCTGCCCTTTTCCTTATGTTGCTTATGGCTGAATAGATACCACGTTCTGAGCTGTATTTTACCAGCACTGCGCATTTTGTGGAATTTTTCCTCTTATCCAGTAGCCAGGGAAGGAAGGAAGGAAGTTATGGGTGCAGAAGGGTTATCAAATCCGTGGACAGAAATTGACATGAACTTGTAGCAGTGCATCATTGCAGGCATCACCATGGGCACCCTACATGAAGTGCCTCCCTCGTATTTGAGAACTGTACAGTACTGTATTTTTCAATTGTCATCATTTTCCCTTTTTACAACCCAAGATTCTTCTAGGTAAGGTTCCATTGTCATTGTACTGCAGAACCTTCAAGAGTGATGTTGCACAAGATGTTTATCGTGTTTTTAGGTGTTTTGGAGGGAAGAGGAACTGACATTATTGCAGCATAGTGGCCTATTTGAGCAAACATTGCATTGCTGTGCATTGATCAGGTGCCAGTTCACAGCTATAACTCCAGTAAGTCGGAATTGCTTTTTATCAAGTTCAAAATGCACATCAGTTCCAGATTGTCAATTGCAAACAGACAGAAATGAGCACAGGTGCACTTGAATAAGATAGCTCAAACTTGGACACCTCACTGTCATATGCAAGACCAGCTGCTAATCTAAACTGCAGCAGTAAATATGCAGTTTAGATTAGCAGCTGGTCTTGCAGATCTTAGTTTACCACCTTGAATCATCCTGCTAGGCCATTCCATAATTCTCAGAAATATCCATAACAGCTGTTGATGCTGTTTGCAGAACTGGAGGCCTTGGCTGAAGGTGCCAAGAGGTGGCAAGGCAAACTTGCACAGTTGCCTTTGAAGGAAGGCAAGTCACATGCTTTGAAATTACTCTTGGACCATGTGGATTTGCAGCTTGAGTCACATACTGGTGGTATGATCCTTTTTCTAGCTTCAACTCTTTTGATACTTACTGTTTACCTCAGGTGTTGTTGACACAGAAGCAAATCCTTTGGCAGAAGTCTCACTCAGCTGCTACCTTGTAGACCCCACTCAAGCCAGCAAACATATACTATGCTCTGAACTTTCTTTTGCCAAAGGAACAGCAGAGAGGCTGAGGGAGAAATCTTGGATCAGGAGGGAACACGCAGAGATGGCCAGGGCTGTGCTTGCTGCAGAGCTCTGTGTGCTCCACTCTGTGCACCCTTACACAGAGGGTGAAGCCATCAGCTCACCAAATCTAGGTTAGGTGGGTTGTCATGCTGGGGGCCTTTGCTATTAATGGGTTACTGCAAATTGATGCACATTAGATAACTAGCTCCCAGGAACTATTACAAGAAGCTCTAAAGCTCTAAAACACCTTCTCAATTTGTTGGTCTCAATTTGTGGCAGTGAAATGATGAGCAGAAAGAGTGGCATCAGCTCAGGTGTAAAACTACACAAAAACAAGTTTACTCATTGTTCATGACAACAATTTGGCTGAGAAAGCAAAAGAAATCCACATTTGGATCCAACACCCAGATTGCAGTTTTCTGGCAGTGCTGTGAAAAAGAACAGCATACTTGAATGGGGCAATCTTAACTGCAGGTGAAAGGCACATTCCAGCAAGAATTTTCAGAATAGTGTGGATAGGTGCATGAGAGATCTACCATCAGGGTAGAAGCTTTGCCATCACCTCCAGTCCCCTAAGTCTTGTCCAGCAATAAAAAACAGACCCACCTGTGTAGAACACCAACACAGTAGTCTAATAGCATCAAACTTATCACATTGACACTCTGTCTTCATCACTGCACCGGTGCAAATTCTTTTGTGAGATTGCATTGACTTCACCTATCAAACAATCTTGATGCAGCTGGTTGAACAGGAATTGAATTCTGCCAAGGACAATTTCTGACTGTCCTCATACCTGACATGGTAAGCATGAAGCACAAAATTGTCAGCACTTCATTGACCACCTTTCTCAATGCTGGTTTTTTCACACTGTGTTTCTAATTTTGAGAGTGCTGGATGATTTATTCTCAGCGTTAGACCCAATCTGCACTCACATTGACAGAACACACACACCTGTCTTTCATGAACCAAACACAAAGAGCAGAATGATCAACCTGAGCTTGCTTGCTTGCTTGCTCTTCCTTCACTCTACTGAACAACTCAACGTTACCTGAAGTAGACTGACTGTGAAGTACAACTGATGAGGAGGAGGTTGTTACACTAGGAATCTCCTTCCCACAAGAAGCAAACAGAAGCTGGCTGCTAGATTCCAATTGCTCTATCTCTCTGTTCTCTCTAGTTTCTTGTCAACAGGAATTATCATTCACAACGACAATTGCTCTCTCTCTCTCCCTCTCTCTCTCTCTCTCTCTCTCTCTCCTCCTGGCAACAGGATTTGTCATTTGCAACAGCAATTACTGTCTCTCCCTTGGCAACAGGATGAATGACCCCATGTCTCCGGACGTGGGAGTCGCAACACAAAAAGCCTGACGTCCTTCACACCCATCCACCAGCCCCAATCTGCGCAAACAAATCTCTTGCTGCTTGTGGGTCCTTATGATCATCATCACACATACAAAAACAGACGTCAACACTCCATCAGGATCACTTCGGATAAGGCAGTGCAACATCAAACAGTAGTTTACTGGGGTACTGTTCTCCTTGCCACTCTCCTTGCGATTGCAATCTCATGTGGAGAGACACACACACAGAGACAGAGAAAGAGACGTACTTTGCCTGTGCACTCTGCTGCTTTACACTTGCAATCTCATGTGTGTATTGCTATCTCACTTGCAATTCTCGCTGTTGGGTATGAGTGAGGCATCAGATCTGCACACGCCCACAATCCCTTCTCTTCTCTTCTCTTCTCTTCTCTTGGTCTGTGTTGTTGTACTTGTTTTTGTTGTTCTTCTCATGTTTGTGGGCAATTCACATTCACAACTTTGGGGTGTCAGTGCAGTGCAGTGCAGTGCAGTGCAGTAGCAGGGATGATGATGAACACCACAGTGCAATGGCAGCAGCATTGCAGTGGTGTGACTGGTGTCAGAGCAAGCATTTTGCGATCTGCTCACTCTACTCTACATGGTGACGGCGGCGTTTGTGGCTTCTCCTTCTCCTTCTCCTCCTTGAATGCTGCAAATCCTTCTCAGGTACTCCTTAATTTAGTCGCAAATGTCATCATCTTCTTCTTCTTCTTCTTCCACTGGTACCCATTTGAATGCCAATCCCAGTATGCTCAAAGATTGATAGAGAGATAAGAGAACTTCTCCCTCAGAGACATCCAGATGCATTCTCTGTCCTAAGAGCAGGGTTCAGGGTTTAGGGTTTAATGTCTGTCTGCTGCTGCATTCAACCTTGGAAAAGGGAAAGATTATTACAAACAGAGAACTCATGGAGCTCAACAAGCTTGCATCATTCCAAACTTTGAAAGACAGAAGTTTACAACAGAGAAACAAGCTCATGGAGCTCGAGCTTACATCATCATCAATTCCACCTTTTCTCCTTTTATTTTCTTTTTCTTCTTTTTTTTTGCCTTGGAGGATCACAATGTAGATAGGTTATGTGTGTGTGATGACAGTCTTTATATCGGGTTTTTTTGTTCTTGGATTCACCGCAGCAAATCAAGTCTGTACAGCAAAATCGACAGCGAAGACTTGTATGTAAGGTTACAGCAAGTTCAAGCAAAATGGATGCCCCAAAGGTACATGCCCCTAATCATCAAGTTTCTCCAAGGATATGCTCTTAGTTATTGGAGAAGAGCAATTGATGAAACCCATTTCAGCTGGCTATGAAACCCTTAAAAAAAAACACTTGAAAATAAATTCAGTGAAGTGGGGGGGACTTTCTTCTTGCAGACAGATAAGATGATTGTGGCAATCACAGGAGCAACAGGGCTTATTGGCTCGAGGCTTGTTGAAAGACTTGATGCAGGTAATGCTACAAAGTGAATTGGTCTTCTTGAATTTGTTTTCTTTCTGAGCAGCTAACATAACATTGTGATGCAATTTTTGGTGCTACCCATTTACCTTCTCACCTCCTTCACTGACTACTTGTGTTTCATTTGCACATTTTTGTGATGTAGATGGACACCAAGTACGTGTACTCACGCGATCAGTCTCAAAGGCCCGATCTGTTTTTCCTGGTGAGTGGCAAGAATTGGCAGCTGGGAAATGGAGATCTTGAGAGAATTTGTTCATATGACAACAGCAGCAGCTGAGCTGCTGATTTTGTCAGATGCTGGTGATAGTCTCAGCAGCTAGCTTGGAACATGGCTTAGTCGAGATTAGTGGTTCTTGTTTTTGTATACCAGAGCTTAGATATCCAAACCTGGAGGTGGCGGAGGAAGCCAACTGGGCAGAGCTGATTCAAGGAGCAACGGGTGTAGTCAACTTGGCTGGCCTCCCTATCAGCAGACGCTGGACTCCTGAGGTCAACTCTTTTTGCTGACAATTGTTTTGCTGGAAACTACATCTCTATTCCATAGAGCAGATTGGGGGAAAGGAAGGGACCCATGTATTTAGAAGAACGATAGGCAAGAAACATACTCACTCACAGCAACTAATTCCCAATTGTTGCAGGTGAAAGCAGAGATCAAGAACAGCAGAGTAGGAGTAACTGCTAAGGTTAGTGCCCCCCCACCCCCCCAAATCCCATCTCTTCCTTATTAAGATTGTAAACGGCAACTATTCTAATTGACCAAGTTTCACTGTTCACCTTCTTCATCTGTGCAAGAAATGAACTTTTGTTTATAAGGAGGGGATGGCATGTAGGTAGTGGAAGCGATCAATGCTGCACCCAAGGAGTTGAAGCCAAAAGTTCTTGTCAGCTCCACTGCCATAGGCTACTATGGTAAGAGATTTCTTTTTGTCTCTAAAGTGAAATGATGTATAAATGATGGGTTTGGTCACAGAGGATGTTGTTGTATGTGGCATCTGTTCTTACAGATTGTCATCATCACAGAGACCAAGTATAGAAACAATGACACATCCAGCACCAGAATCCCTCACCAGGTACTCATCAATAATGGGTTGTGAGTGAGCTTCATGTGCAGGCACAAGTGAGAGCTCTGCATTTGATGAGGCAAGTCCATCAGGGAAGGATTATCTTGCTGAGGTGAGAAATATGACAGTCAATGCAGTTTGTGTTTTGGAAGAGGATCACTGCTGTCGAGCTGAACCATCTGTGTCATTGTAATCAACTATAATTCAAACATGGATAAATGATGCTAGCCTGTCTAAAGATTTGTATCTCGTTATAAGTATCTGCATCATCACTGATAACCCTTTTCTTACATTTAAAGTCTCTAGATCCATGAGGCCTGATTTTTTCTTGTAGAAGGTAGGCCCCAAGAAGAAGTCAAGATGAGAGGAATGGGGAAATGGGCATGGGCGGGGATGCCACAGGTGTGCAGAGAGTGGGAAGCTGCAGCTCAGAGCCTGGATGATACCACCACCAGGCTGGTACTCATCCGTAATGGCATTGTGCTTGCCAAAGACGGTGGTGTCCTAGGCATGGAACAGTCACTCCTCTGCTGATACCCATCCCTTGACCTCCCATAATCACAGTCCATCACTTAGGATTTGAGGGTTGCTTTGTGGTTTCTACAAGGTGAGATGTGGCAGTGCAGAGTAGGACAATCACTTATGTCACCCGTTTGTTCATGATTGCAGCCCAGATGGTGCCTATCTTCTCTATCTTTGCAGGTGGACCATTGGGTTCTGGAAAGCAATGGTTAGAATATTTGTTTACCCTCGCACTCTTTCTGCTCACATGAGCTCAAGCATTATTGCCTCTTTGATTTCCTTCTTTTTGTGCACTACCCTTTTGTTATGCCATCAAAGGAAGTTTCGAACTTTCTGATTGCTGATATTGTTGGTGTGCAGGATTTCATGGGTGCACCGTGATGACTTAGTCTCATTGATCATGGAATCTCTGTCCAACCCCACATACAAAGGTAAATCCCATTTTGTCTTTGCACAGTTACAAGAAACAGATACATAGTCCAACCTCAATCAGGCACTCCATTATAAACAAACCACTCACCAAAACTGGGACCAGGACCTGGACCTTCATTTGCATTTGTTGCAAGACCCCAAGTTTGTTGCTACAAACTGTAAACATAGCACACTTTCTGATTTAGGGTTCATGAGATTTTGTTGTGGCAGGTGTTATAAACGGAACAGCACCAAACCCAGTGCGAATGAATGAGATGTGTGACAGAATAGGTGCCCTGTTGGGACGCCCCTCATGGCTTCCAGTTCCTGAGTTTGCAGTAAGAGTTCTTCTCGGAGAAGGTGCCATGATTGTATGTTTACTAACCCAAATTGTAGCACTTCTGTCATCTTTGCTCTGCACTTGATTCCTGAATCATCGGCTATCTTCCATCTGCAATTAGACTATAATGTTGCCCTCCTCCATTGCAGCAAATGTCAAATGGGTCAATTGCACAGCAGGTTAGGATACCCATGTCATGATTTTGATATCTCTGAAGGTAGTCGGCAGCAGCAGGGTTGTCATTTGCAAAAAGTTGTATGCAGAAGCTCAGAGCTCTGACATTGTGCTGATCAGTAAACAGTTTTCTCTCGTTACTCGCTGCAGGTATTGGAAGGTCAGAGGGTGCTACCAAAGAAAGCAGAAGAGCTTGGCTTCACATACAAGTACCGCTTCATTTCTGATGCACTCAAAGCCAGTTTTTCAGCATAAGAGCTCATATCCTTGTATGAATCACAAACTCTTTCTCTTGCCTTATGTGCGAATTGGGTACCTTTGAATTTTGCATGCGAGTTCTCTCTCTCTCTCTCCTCTCTCTCACTAAAAACCATATTTATGAGATTTCAGAGAAAAAGTACACAAAAAAACTTTGAAGGTAACTCTTGTGTGAGTTCTGACGAAACCAGAACAAACATGACAAGAATGGGTATGGTCATAACCTTGCAAATCAGATGCGAATACATAAAGATCATGATTTTTCTAAGTAGAATATAACCATGTTTGTCTGGTGAATACAGTACGCACATTGGTACACACATAGTATAAATCACATGAGGACTTAACATATGCTATAATTGGAGGTGAATATTAGAGATTACAACCAATGTTTTCTTTTTCAATTTTTTGAAGTAGGAGTAGACAACGAGCATCATAGGTTTAGCATTTCTCAATGACAGTTTTTTAGAAAACTGCCCAAAATTCTGCTCAAAACAGCTGCAAAGTGGTGATAGACTTTTTGAGGACAGTCTAAGAAAAGTGAGGATGTTTCTTCAAAGACCAAAACGTTTGTTTATGCAACAAAAGTATGAGTTTTGTTTTTGCTCAACAAAACTACACATTTTGTTACCTAATCTTTTGTGATAAGCTTTGTAGCCTCATGTGAGGAAAGGTAAATTTAGAACAAGATTAACTTCGGGATTATTGTTGTTTTAAGGAACATGTTTAAACAATGACAATTTTTTTTATAACCATACCTATTCAAGTTCAAATGCCATACTTAATAGTGTGGCTTGTGCGATTGAGCACATATTGCAATATTGAATGAATTTTGAAAGGGCCAAAATGGTACGCTTTCTTTAGCCTATGTCTCAAATAATTTTTTTATTGAATTTTAATTTTTTATTGAATTTTCAATGACATAAATTAGTTAAAATCCAATGTCCCCTACACCTTGGGTCTAAAAATTATAAAATCGCCTCCACAAGACCTTACTCTTGGAGGGGTTTCCAACAATAACAAGAATATATATCACCAATTTTCCAAAAAAACTGAATTTTGAGTTTATTGATTTTTCATTGATGAAATTGTTCAATATTCAATATATTTGAAATTGTAAGTCTAAACATTACAAATCAGTTTTTTGTGCACCCCCTACTCATTGAGAGCTTTTCAACACTAACAAGAGCACAAGGGTTTGAGAGATTTTTATCTTGACAAAACAAACAAATTATTTTCCTTAATGATAGAATAGTCATACAACACAAAATGGTTCAAGATATGACCATATTGTGGACTAATGTCCAAGGCAATCAATTATTTACCAATGTATTAAAAGCTTATGACCCAAATTATCATTGACCTATATACATATTGCATTCAAGCTTCATAATGTCCTACTCATGTTAAAAATGAAAAATAACAAAAACTTTCGGCAATTTATTCAACAACACAAATGTCACATGTCACATTTATAGCTACATGTTTTTGCAATTAATTTCAAAATCATTAAAAACAACAAAGTCATCTCAATAATTACAATTCAATAGTGTATTTGGAGGGCACCTTATATATATTAAGAATGCCTCCAAAAAAAGTGGTGAGAATTTGATAATCAATTTTTCTTTTTCCATGACTGTGCCAACATAACATGGGGTATGAAAGGATTAAAGTGTTAGGTCATTTTTCGTCATGGCCACCCTCCTTCATTATCAAATTTTCATTACATTACAAAAGATGCCAACACATTACATCCACCTTTTGTTTTAAATGTTAACCATAATAGTGAGTTTGATCATCTTTCAACCTCCCTTCAATGCACCCATATCCCATTGTTGATTTGTTCCAAAGTGTTAATACATGAGTGACGAACTTCATTTCTAATCTTCTACATCTAATTTGTAGCAATTCAACCTAGTTGAAGCTCCTTTGCCTTTTATATTTCTCATCCCTTTTTAGATTGGAATTTTTTAAAGAAATATAATAAATCTTGTAATGGACATGTTTTGTAAGCACTATGACCACACAAGTGGATTTTGGGTCCTACATGGAACACTAAAATACTAAAGATTAGAAAGGTCTCAAGGGGCAATGTCCAACTAAAGTAACTACCAACATAAACTAATGATTGCATGTGCAACCATTTAGCTTGTACATATATACCAACCGAATGAATGTATGTGTAATTATCTTGCATCATGTAACTTAAAACCTAATCTACTCTACGTACATTTATCCAAGCAAGTAGTGGATTGGGCATGAGGACCCAAGTTCAACACTCCCCCTTAGTTTGTTAATGATTATTTACAAGCTTTTAGTTACAACTTGATAGCACACTTTTGTCTTGCACTAACACTTTACCTAAAAATTGTGAAAGCCTAGGAAACTATGCAAAGATGTTTTAAAAACTATGTAATTATTATTATTTTAATAAAATTAATGTATTTCAACTTTTTCACATGTCTTAAGTTGTAACTAACTTTTCAACTCATGAAACCAAACCTTGTTCATTGTTTTGGTAAACACATCAGCAATCTAATCCTTGAACCTCACATATTCCATAATGATTGTCTCTTTCTTAATTTTGTCACGGCCAAAATGACATGCCTTTTTAATGTGTTGGGTACGTGCATGTGCAAAACAATATTCTTCACCATTTTTATGCAACTTTGGTTGTCATAAAATATTGGCATCAATGTCAAGAATGGAAAGCCCATTTCTTCCAACAAATGACACAACCATAATGACTCTTTTGTAACCTCTACAAGGGCATGATATTTTGTTTTAAAACTGTCCATTGCGCCATTTCATCTTGGAGTTTACTTTGCTATGATGTGGGTCCACTTCCTATGTTAAACAAATAACCAAAAGCATATTTGTGTTGATCCAAATTGTCAAAATAATCAATGTCAATAAAATTGACTAGTACAATATCTCCCTCTCGCTAATAATGAAATGCAAAATCCAAAGACCCTTTCAAGTAGACGAAAATGAAGATCACTACCTTCAAATGAACCTTACAAAGAGCAATAATGAATTTGGTCACAACACCAACAAAATATGCAATGTCAAGGCAAATGTTGATGACATGAAAAAACTTACACCCATTCGATAATATGGTGAATTCATTTCAAGATAAAGTTTGATCTTGGGATCTAGAGGGATTGGACTAGGAAAGCAATTGGTCAAATCCATGTCAATGAAATATTTTAGAAGATATTGGTGGTAAAACAGCATGATGTGAAGAGTGTAAAAGAGATCGACACCAAGGTACAAAAACAAAGGGATTAAGGTCATGGCAAATTACTCATAGAACTATTGTTCAATCTATTCAATTTTTTGAGGGAATTTTTTTATGGCCATCAGATCATCAACATAAATAATTAATGGGAACATGAAATCACCAACAACCATCACATTCAATCTAGGATCTGAAAAATAAGGGATGGGTCTAATGGATTAAAGGTATGAGTCAATCCATCCATTCCACACGTAAGGAAATTGATCTAAACCATTCATAAATTTGTGTAAATGGCACACTTTGTGCTCAAAACCCACCTTGATAAAACTAAGGGGTTGTTTGAAGACTACTTCTGAAATATTGTTGTTTTGGAAAACCAATTTTACATCCATATGGAGCATAGGCCACCCTTTTGTGCAACCATGGGAACAAGAGTGCACATTGTAGACCATTTGATGACCAATGCAAAGGTCTTTTGGTAATCAAACCTAGCATCTTGTTGATCACCATCAGTGTTGGTGGAGGCTTTGAATGTAAGGGTGGAAAGATGGGCATAAAAGTCTCAAATGTCAACAAAGGTGTAAACACACTTGACAAAGGTGTGAAGACTAAATCAATGACTTCAATAACTACTAATTGATCCATCAAAGCCTCAAAAGACACAACAAGGGTTGTGTAAAAATCAACTATGCCAGTAATGGTCTTCTACAAAGTTTACATCACCATTAATAATAATCATGCGAAAAGCAAGATTGTAAAAACAAAACCCTTTGGTTTCATCAAAATTTCTAACATAAATACATTTTTTACTATGCACATCAAGTTTGATACGCTTCTCCTTGGGGATGTGAATGAAAACCACACAACCATACACCCAAAGATGGTGCAACTCTAGGGGTTTGCCAAAAAAACACTAATATGGGTTGACATCGTAATTAACACAAGTTGGAAAATGATATGTGAAGTAATTGACAAGATTCAAAACTTTTGACCATATATAGGAACCATGGTGTCTGAACTTCAAACACCATAGCTCATGCCTTCTCAAGAAATGTTTTATTTTTGCATTCATTAACCCCATTTTGATGGGGTGTATACACTTGTGTGAACTCCTAGTGGATATTATTAATTGAATTCAACACTTCAATGAAAGCCAAAAAAAAAGTTCCCCAACCCAATCACTCCAAAAGACTTGAATCTTGGTGTTGAAAGCCAATTCAACATTAGTCTTGAAATGTTGAAAATATTGCAGAGTTTCAAATTTATTTCACATAAAATAAATCCAAGTGAACTTGGAATAATCATTAGTGAATGTGAAAGTATATTTTCACCCAAATAAGCAAGGTAAATCTCACCACAAATATCAAAATGAATTAAAACTAATGGTTTTGTAATTCGAGGGTGAATAACTTGCTTCGAAATTGGTTCATGAGCTTGCTGGCCAAGTTGACAGTTGTTGCAAAAATCATGCAGTCTTAAGATTAAAGGAACACCTTTGGCTACATGATGCAACCCCATTGATTTGACATTATGTTGGTTTAAGTGCCCGAAACAACAATGCTAGAGGTGTGCCACTAAAGGTGAAGTAATTGCACAAATCTTGAATTTTGGATTAATGATGATGCACCAATAAAGACCTATTTTTGAGTCACATATTCCTCGACCTACAATCTTATGAGGGCTTTGATAGATGAAAATTTTTTTATCATAAAATATTAAGAAACTAGCCCCATATCATTTATGGATTAAAAGTAAATTAAGGGCAAGTACAAGCACAAAATATTTTTTCATTAGGAATAGCTTACAACGAGACTTCCATGTTTAGTAATTGTCACTTGCCATTTTTTGGGCATCAAGGAGAATGTTTCCTATCATCATGATGTTCCTAAATCTTTGATTCCAATACAACAAACTCAACTAAACAAATCAAGTCGACAAAAATAACAAACAAATTTCAAACACAAAAAAAAACAAGAAATAATTTCATATAATCACATTGACAACTTCTAAAAAAAAGATTAGCACACTACACATTTAACCATTTTATTTGATTTAAAAATACTTATTCTCATTTCTTAGTGTTGACTTAGCACATAGCTCATAAAAATCAAACATAATTTAAGAAAATTTGTCCCTTCATTACTCTAATGGACACATACCCTAATGGACACATTTTGTAAACACTATGACCGTGCAAATGGATTGTGAGTCCTACATGGAACATTAAAATACTAAAAATTAGAGAAGGTAGATCAAGGGGCAACAGCTAGCTAAAGTAACTATCAATATAAATTAATGAATGCATGTGTAACCATTTAGTTTGCGCAAAACTACCAACCTAATGAGCGTCTGTGCAATCATCTTGCATTATGTAATTTAAGGCCTAATCTACTTAAATACATTTATCCAAGCAAGTAATGGATTAGTCATGGGAACCCATGTCCAATAGTTTGGTAGGGTTTAAGGTTTTTGAGGCAAACCCTAGCCCTAAACCATAAACCTTAAAAAATTACATGAAGGATTTTTAATGAGAGTGTGAAAAAAAAAAGTGAAGGGGATGATGATGATGTGGATCATGAAAATATAAAAATATAGTTGAAATTTTTGAAAATGAAAAAAAAATGTCAAGAAAAAAAAATGAAGATAATTTTTTTTATTAAACCACCATTTGCTTCTTCTTTTTTTCTTTTAAATTGTTTGCCACTTTGAAATGTTGGGGAGATAATATTTTACCCAATTTAGGAATGTTTAATTTAAAGTATGTGATGGTTTATGGTATATTGGGGACTTAAATTTGGGTCATGTTATTACCAATGTTGGGCAAGTATGTGCTTTCAACCATATTGACATGGACAAGGCACATTAGTAAAAAAACATGTTTTTAAAAGTTATCCAAATTGATTAATTTCTCCTTTTAGACTACTGAAATGTTCATTTTGACTAAGGTCCATCATATGAATGGACATTGTAATTATTGGTTGATTAATTTGACTAGTGGTGATCCATTTGCCTACTTACAAAGGGGAGATTTAGTCATGTCGAACAAAAAAATGATATTTTTTGTCAAAATGGCTAATCGATTTTTGTCAAATGGAAGATTTGGTCGAATTGGACAAACAAAAAAAACATCCCTCATCAAGATGGCCAATGGGTTTCTAATCAAATAAGACTTTTCATCAAATTGAACAAACAAAAATGACATCTTACCTACCTACCATAGTAGATACCTATTTACTTACCAACCAATTATGGTAGGTAGGTACCTACTATGGTAGTTAGGTAGGTAGGTAGGTAGGTAGATAGGAGATGCCATAATAGATAGGTACCTAGATACCATAATAAGTAGGTAAGCAAGGTAGGATAGGCAAGTAATTATTTAGGTACTATAATAGCTATTTACCTACCTAGGTACCATACTATTTTAATTTGATTAGTCAAAATGATCCAATGCCCCACTAGTCAAAAACAACCACTCATTAACACTGGACATGTTAAAATTGACTTGTCCAAAATTACAATGGGTTTTTTTATGATTTTTTAAATGGGGTCTTTATTGACTAAAATTTTTGGTCACAAATTTTGTGTTTTCTACTATTGGCATAAAAGAAAAATTGCATATGTCAAACCCATGAGGCCTAAACTTTGTTTTAAAATTTGAAAAAAAACCTTTTCAAGCATGCACATAGATCTCTTTTTAAATTAATATTTGCATATGCATAATATGTATAAGTATGTGATATTCCTTTCAAACATCAACCTGAGCATGTGTATCAACAAAACCATATTCAAAACTAGCATAAGCCAAGGAAAAACAATAAATAGGCATGCGTTTTGAAAAAACTACATTAGGAATTATCAACGAAACATATATGGTGTGAAAATTTTTCATTTAACTTGATAAAACTATTATGCACACATGAACAATTGCAATGTGTCATGTAGAATGTTATATTATTAACTAGTTATTTATAATATCTACACTTGAATTGCAATTCAATTACAATTTGTCTTCACATCCTTCCTTGCAATGTCCTTAAGTTGTTTTCAATGCACATTGGGATAGAACGTGTTTTTGATAGACAACTACCTATCTCAAACTATAAACGCATAAAACAACAAAACCATATGAAACAAATCAAATAACATAAATATTCAAAGCATATTCATTGGACAACATTGATATGATCACATGACACGAATAAAACAACACCATAGGACTCATATCATACTCATTATAAACAATAAGAGATGACTTACTCACTTATTTAATGACTGATTGACTTACTTATTTATTGATTTACTAATTGACTAAAATTGTATAACACTTTAACCCAAAATTCAACCACAAATTTAAAAAATGCACATGGCTAATTACACAAAGACATATGGCCCAAAACAAAGTTGACAAAAAAAAAATGCAAAAGGAAACCTAGCACAAATAACCCGAAAAAAATGTACATTTCCATTTGCTTTAAAATGCTAACAAAAACATAAAGACATGTGACCCAAAACAAAATTTAGTGGCTACAACAAGGAAACCCAACAAAACAACCCAAAAATGTTACACATTGCCAAAGACAACAAAAAACATTACACAACAAAAATTCAAAAACATATGACCCAAAGTAAAATTGACTAAATGATTGCAATAATGAAATATAACACAAACAACCCAAAAAAATTACACACTATTGTGTGTTTCAAAATGGCAACAAAAATTCAAAAACATATGACCCAAAACAAAGTCAACCAAATAAGTGCAATAAAGAAACATAACACAAACAACCCAAAAAATTACATGTTGTGTGTTTCAAAATGGCAATAGAAATTTAAAGACAGATAACCCACAACAAAACTAATTAATTTGAAAAGGTAATAAAAACACGAAGACCTAGACCCAAAGAAAGATAGGCTAATTGAATGACTACAACATCCAAGAATTCTTCCATTGATTTGAATAATATTTCATTTGAGTAGCAATACCTAAGAGCGTTTGGTCAATTATTTGTTATTATAACCAATTTGTTTAAGTTTTCAATCCCAAGCTGACAACATCTTAAACCGGTGATCATCCCCATCTTATTAAAAATTCTTTTAGTTTCAATTTGTGATCCCACAATGCCCATCATTTGATGAGCAAAGAATCCAATGTTCAAAAATTGTTGTTCATGTTCTACCCACCAAATCAAAGGGATTGAAAGGTTTTGTTAGCACCATAATCTTTTTGAATAAATATAGTTGAATAAAAATCTTAGTGTAACTTCTTTAGTTGAGGCCAAGGATCCAAACATTCCAAGTTCAAGCCTAACATCACCAACAAGTTCAACAATGATAAGGGTTGGTGTTGTTGGTACCATAGTCCTTCTGAATAAAATAATCAACAAGAAAGGCATGGGCACTTCTCAATCTTACACCACCACAATATGCATGGCCATATCAAGGCCCACATAATTAATTTCAAATAAGTTGTAGACTCTTAAATTGCGGGTCCAACATCAAAACCAACACATTAAATGTGATATGAAATTGATTATAGGATGAAGCAAAATCCAACAAATGGCCTCGACACATACATGCTTTGATCTACATGCAAATGCCAAGATGCATCAATTCGGAGTTGAAGTCTCCAATCTATAATCAACATTAAAAAACCAACAAATTTATTAAAAACTTCCAAAAAACAAAATCATCAACACAACTTTAAGAAAATCATGAAAAAACACAAGACACATACTTGCATGACCTTATTTGCTTCAATATTCATGTTGTGCATCATGCAACACATAAATATGTCTACAAAAATTGCATTAAATAGTAACCAATACCCTTGAAATTGATTCAAAGCATTAAATGACCATTGGAATCAAAATATCATTGACTTGTTGTGTCACAACCCATCTATAAAAACTTGGAATTCTATTTTGCAAGGCAATGAAGTGCCATGAATAACAAAGATTGATGGCATTTTGAATTCCAAAGTCTTTTTGAATTGAATAACTTTAGATGCAAATTGGGTCTTCACCAAAGTCTTCAACTTTGAAGGGTAAATAAAAGATTTATACAAGATTTAGCCCATTCTGGTCTATTTTTTTTGTTTTTTTGTTCAAGTAATAATCTTACAAAGAGAAGATTATGCATCCTTGATGGAAAGTTCTCTCATCCCACCATAAACTTTGATATCATTAGGACTTTGACAACATTTGGTCATGGCATGCCCATAACAAGTAGCAAAATACAACTTTGTTATCATTAGTGGATCGCACAAAATTATTCTTATAAAAGTATTTGTAAGTGTGTTCAAGTTGGGACTTCATCTTTCACATATATGCAACAACCTTGTCACATAATCCAAAAGAAACAAACAATTATTTCAATTGTATAGCCATGGTAGTTTTTAAAATCTTGTGAACCTCAAAGACACCCATTGTAAAATGACACAATTCCCATTGCTTGTTAATATAAATAACCACCCAAAAGAAAATGTTGAACTTGCCTCATGGCATCTAAAGGTCAAAATGTGGTAGTGATTGTAATGGCTTCAACAAGGGCAAGGAACACATGTCGTTCCATGGTCTTGTTGGCCATGTTAGAGATTGTTTCAACATAAAGATGTCATTTATTTGGTTTTTTAAGCCATATGTCTTCAATGGAATTCAAAGGACGATATCTGTTAGTGATATACAAAGCTATATCCTTCAGAAATTATTTTTGAAAAAGTTTATTTTTTTGTAAGGAAGCCCATTGCAAAAGAAATTAGTAAATGATTTGTTGTTGTGTTCTATATTTTCTTAAATGGTTTATGAACATTTGCAATCAAATTAACAACATTATTTTGTGATTTGAAAATACTTGATAAATTAGAATGCTTGGAAATGACATGTTTGTTCATGGTAGTCATGCCATGGTATTTGTTATACATAACAAGACCTTTCCAACCCTATTTGCTTTTGTTCTTCTCACCATTGTCTTCTTGGTGGACAAAATTGTATTTGTTGAATTTTAGAATAATTTATAGCAATAGAAAAATCATTGAATTTAAAGAAGCCCACGTACTTGTCCAATGAAAAGGAAGCCAAAACTTTTGGTTCACTTACAATTGAAGAAGTTGTTGTCACATTTGTGTTTTTACAACTTGTAGAACCTCTTCCTCTAGTTTTATTTCTCCAACTAACTCATTAATTAATTTAGATCTAACTCCATTATTCCCAATCACCTCTTTAGTAACATTTGCATCATCAAAATCAATAGTTGATTAAGAAGAACCTTGATATTCTTTTCTTTCACAATACTTACAACACCCCAATTGAAGTTCACTTTGTAGCAATAACAAAATAACTAGGAAAAGGTTAGGGTTTAGGATATTAGAACAAAAGAATGATAGTAGGCACCATCAATGTAGCAAAACAACAAAAATTCTTATCCTCCTTCTCGAATGCGATATCGTAAAGGATGAACAATGGCCAAGTGCAAGAAATGTAACAAAAGAAGCAATGGTAGTCACAAGGTTTGCATAAAAATGATGGCATGCACAAAAACTACAACATAGGAACGATGGTACATGCAAGAATTATAACATAGGAACATTGTACTTTTTATTTTTGAACACAAAAACAATTATGTTTTGTTAACAAGTTGTTTGCTGATTTTTTTTCCCATGTTGAAGGTTGAATTTTTTCATGAAAAACTTTATGATTTTGTTATTTTAACATGATATTGATCTTCCAAAAAGAATAATACTAAAACAAAACAAAATGCCTCAAATAATAATACTATTACTGACTTAGTTAATAGTTGAATTAAAAAACTTCATTGTTAATCTTCGAGATCTAATGTGTAGTAATTCAAGTTAAATGTAGGTACTCTCTTTTTGTACTTCTCATCCCTATTTGGATTAATGTTTTTAAAAATTTAGAATCGAATTGGCAAGATGTAAAAGGCCATTTGTAGGCATAAGATGCATGTCATTCCTATCACCTCACAATTTGTGAATGCTTAGGCTTATGATAGATACCATTTACTTCATTCGGTAAGGTTCACATGTGAAGAAAGCCATGGACATTCCTTAATGTGAGGTCAGACTTAACTACTTACTCATCATCCTAGGCACCTTATTGGAAGGGGATCCCTCCACCTTAAGGCCTTTACCTTAAACTATGAACCTATCGACATGGTCTTAAATAGAGAGGTATGTTCTTTTTTCTTAGGGCGAGATTAAAAACGGAATCATTTAAGGGGTCCTTGTTCTTCGAATTGTTTCACACTACACCTCAAACAACCTTTTTTTTTTTTTTTTTTTTTTTGCTTATATATAACCAAAATGATATACTAAAAATTGAAAGTGCTAAAATCATGAGCTTTTGAAAAAATTTAATGGCCATTATTGCGTCAAAATTTAAGAAAATTTGTCAAATCTTTATACATTGTTCAAGTAGGTAGCCAAAAGTATAGTAGGATGTTTAAAAAAACCATTTTCATATTTAGCTTGTAGCCAAATTTGGCCAATCTTCATGTGGATCATTGTCATTTTGGCTATAACACAAAATTTCCTTTAAGAAAAACACTACCTAATTGCATGGGCCAATTTCATAACTCCCAAGAAATGGCAAAGTCCCATGGAAATAAGGCCCTTAGGCTACAATAAACACTATCATTCTTGTGAGTTGGGACCATTATTAAAAAATGGTCCCAACCCATAGAGCCAAGAAGTATGGTCACATAGGACTCCCACTCCTGGTTGGTACTTGTAAATGGAGCCCTAGTGTAAAGGATTTGGTCCCAATTTGGAGCTCTAGGCCAATCAGATTGCAGGATTAAAATTGGGACCTATAAATCAGGCCCTAGGGTGAAGCGGCCCTTAGACTCAGGTCTGCAGTCCCTTGTAAGAGACCCTAAAGAGGGCCAGCTGCACCACTCTGTAACTGGGAGTACCTAAGAGACCTTGAAGTAGGCCTGAGACCGTGTCCTTTCCTCTGTTGGGTATTTGCACAAGTGTTAGGGTTTAGGGTTTAAGAGACGAAGCGTTTTTAGGATTTAGGGTTTACGAACCAAAGCGGGAGGAGAGATTTTGGTGAAGGATCTCGGCGAGAGCGAAGGATTCAGCGAGAGTAAGGGAGAAGCGAGCGAGGGGCGCAGGAGGATGACGATAGTGTGGAGCAGGCAAGCATTACGACGTTGTCAAGATCTTTGAGAAAGAAATCCAAAGAGGAAAACGTCTAGGAGAGGAAGAGGAGCATACACTTTTTTCTCTCTCCCATTTTTTGCTTCTTCTTTTTGCTCTTCTTCTTCTTCTGCTTCTTTCTCTTTGCCACTCTTCCTGCCGGGAAGAGAAGAGCTTCACCAGATCGAGGCATGGAGTCTGAGGTAATGTGGTGGTTTTTTTTTTCCTCATTGATTTTGTCACTTTGTCTTTGGTTCTGCGCACACACAAACGGGTTTAGGGTTTAGGTTTTGTGTTTAATGTCTTTTCTTGCATCTTTGTTTATGGTGGCGTAATTTGGATTTAGGATTTTGTTGTTGTAAGGTGGTACAGATTGCTTCTGAGAAAGATGGGACGAAAGAAGCAGCAGTCGTTGCCAAGTACAAACGTGGTGCTAAAACTTCCTTGAAGGTATTAGCTGCTGTTTTCAATGTTAGTCGTCTCTTGGTTTCTTCAGTCTTGCTTGATATGTGAAGAACACCAGCAGCATCCAGGGTATGGTGGAAGCCGCAGTGCTGTAATGTTTTGTCATGATTTTCAGAAAGCGCTGGGACTTTGAAGTATGTTCTATGTGATGGGCATAATAGGGGTTGAAGAAACTGTAGAGTTTTCAGTAGGTGTCTTCCTGACACTTCTGTGTGCATCTAATCTGCGGTCTCATTTTTTTGGATGTAGTAATGGAATTGACAGTGTGGTTCTGATTGATCTAGGGCATAGTGAACAAAAAGCTGAAGCGGCAGCTGGTAGAAAAAGAGGTTTTGTTTGAGGAGGCTGCTTTGACAGCATCCAAAGTTGAGCAGGTCAGTAATCCAAACTCCTTTTTCCTGGATGCTTTTGGCAACTATGCAAATGGAACTCAAGAGCTTGCTTTCAGCCTGAGAGATCTGCAGGGATTTCAACCCTTCCATGCACTGTGATTACAGTGGTTATTACCGAGTGAAGGAGGATACTTGGAAGCAGAGGGCTTGGAAGACACCCGCCACTTCAGCCAAGAGTCCATTGTAAAAGAAGTCGATGTTACAAGTGCACGAAAGGCCTTTGACCTCTCTCTTCCAGGTCAGTTTGCCGTAGTATATTAAAAGTTGCTATGTGTCTTTCAGCCAATCTACACATGGCAGTGAGAGCAGTAAGAGTTTCATCCTTTTCTTTTTGGATGTATGAATTTCTGACTTTCCTACTATTGAGTTTGTTTGATCAGATTGTTTGTGCAGCACCACATGAAGCTTCAGTCCTCCTTTTTGTTTTGTTACTGTGTTGCCATCCTCACTGAGTGTGGATGGATGTGTGGTGAACAATTTGCAGACTTAGGGCCATATGTGCAAGATTACAATAGCAGTGGCCGTTATCTGGTACTAGCTGGCCACAAGGGTCATCTAGCCATCATGGACTGGAAGCAGGCTCGGCTTATCATGGAGCTGCAGGTTGCATTGCATTTGCCATGACATGATTGCCTGAACATGATTTGGAGTATATACGCATATCCTGTCTGATGATCACTTGGTGTTGAAACATCAGGATCAGTCATCTGCATGTTTTGCTGCCCTGCCATTTCTTGCAGTTACACATTAAATTCTCTTCATAATTGGCAGGTGAGGGAGACTGTAAGGGATGTGAAGTATCTGCACAATGAGCTCTTCTTTGCCGTTGCCCAAAAGAAGTATGTTTTGTTAACTTCTACTTTGACTGCTGTGGTTGATGTCCAATTTAAGAGTTTGTTTATATAGTTGGCACTTTGTTCATAGATGCAATGTGTACAGTTATATCTGGTGATGGAAACTGATCATTGTCTGTTGTTGTTAATGTCTGTTGTATGCAACAACTTAAGTATTCACCCTGTGGACAACTGTGCAGGTATGTTTACATTTATGATAAGAAAGGTGTTGAAATTCACTGTCTTCGGGTAGGACCATGTCTCAAATTCCATCCTAGCTTTCTTTATGATGTCTATATTTAACTAGGGCCTTTGTGTAATTTGTTACAGATAATTCCAGCTGCTGTGTCATAGTTGGCACGCTACAAACTTGACTGCTATAGTTTGTCAACAAGGTTACCGGACTTGAAGTTTTGCATCAACATATAGTTCTTCTTGAATGACTGAGCAGATGCCTGAATTTGTGTGCGGTGCAGGATCATATCTCACCGTTGAAATTGGAGTTTCTTCCGCATCATTTTTTGCTAGCAAGTGTAGACAAGGGAGGAGTATTGCGGTACCAAGACACAAGCACAGGACACATGGTGGCACAACATAGAACTCACTTGGGGCGCAGTGGTGTGATGCGCATGAACCCATACAACTCAGTGATGGGATTGGGTCATAGTAATGGATCTGTCACCATGTGGTCACCAAACATGTCCACCCCACTTGCAACTATCCTTTGCCAGCGGGGTCCTGTAACTGCAGTTGCATTTGAACAGGCAGGTTTGCAAATGGTTACTGGAGGTATGGATGGGAAAGTGAAGGTATGGGATGTGAGGAAACTGGTCCCATTGCACACATATTTTGCTCCAACGACTCCAAAGTCACTTGATATCAGTCAGAAGGGTCTGCTTGCTGTTGCAAGTGGCTCTAAAATTGAAATATGGCGGGATGCATTGACCTCAAAACAGGTTAGCTTCATTACTTTTACTCCTTGTAGTTTGCTCCTTAGTAGTCTTATTATTGGGGAGCCATGCAAAAAGCTTAAAATTCTCTATTTAGAACTTTCAGAGAGTGATGGTTGTAATTTTCTTTGTTTACAAGTTAGTCCATGTTTTTTGTTTTGTCTACTTCATGAGATATCATTGTGAAGTTTCAGAATCTTTGACTGCTCATGAGCTTTCCAACAGTGGAAGACTTCCCAAGTCAATTCTTGTAGACAGAGCCAGGTTATTATGATTTAGTGTGTTGTGAGAAAAGTGAGTGGGATGTACTAGTAGGGTTCATGTTTCCATTCAATGTTGATAATCACTCTTTGGTATCTGGAGAGCTTTGCAATCTCAATGTGTTGGGTACCGATATGTTGTATCTAAACTCTGGATTTCTGGCTTAACTTGAAGGTAAAACCATATATGACACACCGGTTGGCGAAGGCAGCACAGGCGCAAGACCTTTCATTTTGCCCCTATGAGGATGTGCTGGCTGTTGGTCATTCGATGGGGCTCTCTTCCTTGCTGGTGCCTGGATCTGGGGAGCCGAATTTTGATACATATGTGGCTAATCCATTTGAGACTGTAAAACAGCGACGTGAGGCTGAAGTTCATTCATTACTGGACAAATTACCATCTGAGTTAATTGTCCTGGATCCAACTCAAGTGGGTGCAGTCCAACGTTCTGGCAAGGAAAATGTCTTGGCTAAGTCTTCTCTCAGAAGAGAAGCAAACATAGCTAATGCTGTTGCGGCTGGAAAACCTGTGGCAGTAAAGCACAAGACAAAAGGACGTGACAAACCAAGCAAACGGCATCGCAAGAAGTTTACAAATGTGATAACAGCCACCCGGGCCAAGATTGCTGAGCAATCTGCAGCCAAAGCCAAAGCATCACAAGAGAAACCTGTCAGTGAGGATAATGACTCTATCCCAAGAGCGCTTGCTCGATTTAAGCGGAAGGGATGAGCCTTGTATTGTAAGCCTATGTCAGAAGGAAGTGAAAAAAGTCTGGTTGCATGTGTCAATGAGAGTGATCAACAAATTGATGATGTCATCACAAGAGATGACCAGCTACCATTTTTGTTGGGACTGATACTGGGACACGTAGTAGCTGTACAATTTCTGTTGGTGGAATTCTACAACTACTCATGCTTCAGTGTTGGGAATTGAAAGGGCAAGAATTGAGTCATTTTTGCAGTTGGAAACCTGGTATTTGGGGGTTGCTTTTGGGGTAGTAGTGAAAGAAAGGAAAAGAATGTGAAAGTTGAGAGAGGCCTTTGTTGAACCCTTGTTTTTCCAATATTCTTTATGAAGGGCAATGGACTGAGGGGCATGAGGCCCCACAGGTTCCTGCCCCACCCTGTTCACTGAGGGCTACTACCCTCTGTCACCTTACCCTACTAATTTTTACACCATGTTTTAGTGTGGTAGGACATTATAAAAATTACTTGGGTGTGTCCTTTAACTGAGATTTAGCAGAACTTAACAAGCCTTGGGAGCCTGCTTGACCATGTCCTTTCTCCAATGGGATCAGGTGGCAACTTTAAGAAATAAAACCGTTACAAATGGTGTAAATGTGCAAGTTCTTCTTTCTCATCGTTTGTAGATGACTAAACCCTAAACTCTAAACCCTGTATGTGATTACAAGATGATGTGTGACCTCCATCCATTTTACCCATCCCTGCAGCTCACTCAATGCTGCTGTCAGCTTCTTTTGAAGGAAGAAGGGTGTTTTCTTGATGCAAACCCTAGTCTTCTCAGGATTCATGGCCACAAGCTTTCATGACGTGTAAGTGCAGGTGGGTTCAAAATGCAACTCAATTGAAAGAGTGTAAAAGCTGAGTTGGGTAAGAAGTGTGGAATCCATCTATTCCTTATAGTTTGCTGAATGGTCCTTGAAATGTGGGACCAAAGGAAAACAACATTATTCCATTAACACTTTGTAATTCAGCCCTTCTTTTCATACTGGAGAAATTAGACTGAGACATAAAATAAAAACTTGAAAATGAATTTTGAAGGGTTTTTCAATTGCCAAAAGTGAGAAAAAAAAAGGAGAATTTGTCTGATTTCTACATTTGGTTTTCACTGTGTAGCCATAAATATAGAAGTTTGAGTAAGATATTTGTATTTCATGAATGGTGTATAGCCAGATTTGGCTAAATCTTCCTAAGGATAAGAGCCATTTTTTCTGCAGCTTCGAATGGATCATCACTACTTATGCAACATTTAAAAAACTCCTTGGAAAAACACTGCTAGTGGACATTCCTCAAAAAATGAGATCAAATGAAACTACATCATTCCATAGTCCCTCCCTTACATACAGATTCAACAAATGCAGAAGTAGACCACCCTTAGTTGTGGATGTGAGGATGTCAAAACATGTTTTTCCCTTTGTTCAATAAAGTTATCTGTGAAGTCAGGCGATTAGGGCGTGAGAACGGCCAGTTTGAACATAATAGGGCATCGAATGCATAAATACGAATGAAAATTTTCAAAACTAAATAACTAGGACCCAAACTAGTTTTTCCACCAATTTTGGTGGTAAACTGAGTTTCATCCCTCTTTCCTTTTTCCTGAGCTCCTTCACTGCCGCTACATTTGTTTTCAGTGCTCTTACCTGTACAACTACTATAATTACTCTCGAACCTTGTGCATTAAATGCTGAGTTTCAGCATTTCATACTGAGATTTAACAAGATTTCATTACTTTCTGGACATCACTGAAAGAGGGGATAGGGGGTGAAAGAGAGGGTGACTTTATGGATTACTTTAATAGTCTATGTCTAATTCCAGTAGAGTAAACAAGGCTCCAAGTTACATGCTAAAAAAGAACTCATAGAGAGAGACAAGACAAATGCCACAATAGCAATTGCAAATAATAGCCACTTCACCAAATGGCTACTGCCCCTAGTCAAGGGTGAGCTCTATGCCAATCATATTAATGAAATTAAAGCCATTGTAGGGCAATGTGAGGGGATTGGGGTATGGGGAATGGGATAGATAATGATTGGATTGAGTTTAGGTGCAAGTGGATGTGTAAATTTTTGATGTGGGAGGATGAGATTTGGAATCATGCTTCTGAAGAGGAAGACATGTGGAAGTGCACTCATCCTCTTTGACTAGCAATGAGGTTTAGGAGGGGTCAACTAGCGATCCTCTAGAACAAACTGTGTTCAAAAGAGGGTTGTATTTGTAGAGTTTTTCCAGCAATACATTTTTCAAATTTTGATCATGGCAATATGTGAATTCAATGAATTGGATGTAAATTGAAAGCCCCTAGGCCGAGTGAAGGCTTTTGCTTTTAAATAACAAGTGTTTGTTGAAAGGTATGTTCTTTTGAAATGGATGTTTGGATTAAAAGTGACACTTGTTTAATACCCTAGAATCACATGGATCCTTTGGATGTGCTTGAATGCTCATCAATCTCTTGAACGATTGCATACATTAGGAAATCATGTCACCTCACCAAGTTTCATTGTGTCGAAGCCCTCCATGTGACGCTTTTTACAACTATGTATGATAAGTTGGAAAATCCATAGATTCAAAAAGAATCCTTTTATTACATTAATTTTATGATTGTTGGGCATTTGAGCACGTGCAAAGGATCCATGTGATTGTAGGGCATGCAACAAATCTCATCTTTTGGTCAAGACATCCATTTCAAAAGAATGAAAGTAAGTTGTAAGAAACATACATTATTTAAAAACAAATGCATTCAACCAAAGTTCATCCATCAAGCTCCCTTTGAGAAAATGAGATGTGCTCTTTGGTTATAACCTTGTTCTATTTGAATAATACACTTTGGGAAAATGAGATGTGTTCTTTGGTTATAGCCTTGTTCTATTTGAATAATACACTTTGGGAAAACGAGATGTGTTCTTTGGTTATAGCCTTGTTCTATTTGAATAATACACTTTTGTACTTCTTGTCTTGCCATACTTTGTGTGGCTATATACTATGAAAAATGGTATCAAGATTAAGGGATTGCAAGGAGGAGAAAGATTTTTTCACGTGTTTTCATGCATGGCAAGGAAGAATATGTCCAAAGCTTAAAAAACTAAAACTAACCTAGTGGTGGATTGCAAACCCAAGGTTGATAATTTCACAAATGTGAATACAATGTTAAGAAAGGTGTACAATTGGATGGACCACCCAAACTTGTATCATCATAGGCTTGGTGCATGGTAGGACATCACATGTATTTTGTTTTAAAAAATTGGAAGCATTGTGGACTGCCACATATTTCAACTTCCATTCTTTTGCATTGAGAAATTGAAGTTTGTTGAAATTAATGACAAATAGACTAGTTTCTCTCGCCACCATTTTGTTAGGGCGTTCCCTCATTGCATCTATTATATTTTTTTGTCTTATTCTCATGTTATTATGTTGTTGGGGTTCTCACTAATTGATGGGGTGTGGTGAATCATCACTTATCTTCCACATTTGAGTCGCTTGCTATTGCATCCTTTAAATGTTTCAAACTATGAAGCCCAAAAACAATCTTTGAATCTTCATTTCCTCATTAGCTTGTTGTGGAGGTTATTTTGTTAGTTGACTTTGGGATGAATGAATTTAATCACATGAATTTTTTTTTCAACTATTATAGAATGTTTATTAGATTGATGAATTTTTTTGGTACCATTTGAAAAAAATGTACCTCAATATGGCCCCTACTTTTTAAATTCTCAAAACATCTATTACACCAACTTATAAGATTCATGCAATTCATCGTTTGCATCCCAAAATCCAAAACAACCTTTTTGTTGCACCTACACATGGAGGTTTGACCATTCGTTTGTTAGTATTGTAAATGGCTACCACACTCAAATACTCTAGCAAAATAACTTCAACATGAAGTTTGATGTGGAATAATTTGGGAATTTCATGTCCAAACTACTGAACATTAGTTTTATTTTAGATTTAGGAAATTTGAAATGAAAAAAAATGCCAATTAAAATTAGAAATTACCTTTGCATTTAGTTTTCAATTAAACCAAAACCTTATTCTCCATGTTCATCATCACCCTCACCATCATCCTCAAATGCAACTATTAGTTTTTCAACTAATAGTTGGTTCGGGGTGACCATTTCACCAATTGTATCATTCACATTTGGAAGGGGGGTAAAAACACACTACACTGAACCAAAAAGGGCAGTTGCATGTCCATTTTTATGGTCCAAATCTAGTGATTTAAAAAAATTAAAATTAAAATGATGTTGAAGTTCACATTTTTTCCATTTCCAAGTTCATACCACCATAGTTTAAACAATTTTTTTAAACCTCTTAAAACATGGGTCTTGAAAAAATCAATTTAGGTATCAAAATGGACATTACAAAATTTCATTTTCATTTTAAATTTTAAATTTCTTGAGAAACTTTTTCTTGCTTGATTTTTTCATTTTAAGTGTTATATATGGTACCTCAATATGAAGTGGTAAAAAGTTGTAGGCTTAATTTCCAACTCCACCGGAAGAAAAAAATCCATAATGATATTTTTTTGGGGGTAGTATGGACTATGACATTGGATGTACTATCCTTTGTAAAGTCCACCTTGGAACATTTATCCTTTTGGTAATTTTTTTTTTGGGTTTGAAATATTATAATGTAAGTTTCAATTTTTCATCTCATTTTTGCCAAATTTTTCAAATAAATCCAAATACAATGCAATAATATTTGACTCACCCAAAAGAAACTACCGTTGTGACTTCCAAAAACATCCATTGTAGTGTGTTTTTACCGAGGGGGGCATGTGTTTGTTCAAATACATTTGTCATTCTTAGACCTACATAATCAACGTTATTAACAAATCAAACATGGGAATATCTACATTTGATTCCTTGCTAAATTTTGACTTGTACCCTTTTGGTTCTTAGTGCAAGACAATGCAACCTTCTAATTACCTTGTGACCTAAAATCATTTGCAGAAAAAACTTGGTTATTATGCATTGGAAACCTTAAGGACTAAGCAAAAAAATGGGTCGAATGTTCAAAGTCCACCAAAGTGAACCAGATTCATCATGTTTCATAATTGTGGTAGAACTTTCGTAATTTGCCACCACATAGTTGCAAAGAAGTACAATAGTTTGAAACTTACCATAATCTAGTTCTAGTATTTCCTCAATCCATCCAACATATTTTAAGGATGCACCACATAGTTTTTGTCATTCAAATGTGAACAACATTTGTGTTCAAACATTACTGCCACCTTTGAATTTAAACATGACAAATGGCGTTCAACACTTGCCATTCGTAAGTGGTTTCCAAATGCATACATAGATCAATAGCCAATAGCCATTTTTGAAGGTGGTCTACTAATTGAGATCATGTATTATGTGACCTCCACACCTACAGCAGCCATGTCTTTTGCAACAATATTGACAAACCACGATTGAAAAGGTAATAAGTCTGCCAAGTTGTTTGGGTAAACAAGTTGTCTCCTATTCCTTCTTGTTGTCCCATGTGCAAACACTTCCCTTACAATTGTTCATTGTTGTTAACCTATTTAATACCTCCTACATAATAATTAACCAACTATGAATCAAGTTTTGGTTCTCGGCAAAACATAAATATCATGTTTAGGTAGAGTAATCCATGGGTTCACATTTAATGTTGTGGTGAATTAGGGCAACAATGATTGGGTAAAACATTCCATCAAATGAACAACATGGCACTTTACAAAATATGGTAACAAAGGACTTAAACATGAACTTTAGATGCCTAAAATACATCTTAGATCGTAAATGATAATATTTTGCATGAATTATAATCAAAGTTGTAAAAACACTTGGATTTTAGTTGCACCGTTGTTGGATTGTGGTTGCATTATCGAACACAAAAATGTGGGCCCATCCTTTAAAATCAACACCCAATCTACAAGGGCACTTGTTGCCTTCAAGTATTTCATCGTGCATTGTCAACTCCACTTTACCATCCCACACTCTCCTCCTTGTAGACTTCATTTCTTGAATATATTAAGTACAAACACCTAATGCTTCTTGAATGGCATACTTAGTTTCCATGTTTATTTTTGGTTGTGCTTGGTTTCTAACATGTATTTTTTTAGGGCTTTCATGTATCGTTCCATGCGGTACATCCATTGTGTGTGAATTGGGCCACACATGTCAAGTTCTTCCATGAGGTGGACTACCATATGTGACATCACATCAAAGCATGTAGGAGGGAAGACCTTTTCTAAAATACACATGGTTTTTGCAAGTTCAACTTTTAACACTTCCATGGTATTTAGGTCAATCACTTTCAAGCAAAGTTTGTTAAACACTCAATGTTTTAAGTTGATAAGGGACTTTCATCTTTCTTCTTACATCAATGTATGGAGGCAAAGGGGTAGTAACTATTGCATAAGGACATGGTAATCATGAGGTTGTAATCTTTTTAGCTTTCCATCCTTGGCTATCCTACTTCCCAACTTTGCAACATAATTTGTTGGAGTCCTCAACAATTTGATAATTTCTAGGAAAAAATTTCTTCTTTTCTTTTGTCAACACAGGGTGCAATTGGTTTTGTGTAACTAAAATTAAGCAATTGTTTCAACCAAAGTTCAGGTCGGATGCCAACCTCTTCCATATCCTTCCGACAACCACTATATCTTTATCTCCAAAGGTTGTTTTCGACATGTTTTTGCATATGTTTTTCTCACAATGCATCACATCCAATTGTGCCTCACTATTAAAAACTATCACATGACAACAAAACACACAATAACCCAAATAAGTTGAAAACTGAGTCTTGTGAATAAATTAATATTAAAATTGGTGACTATTTCAACATCTCATGTAGACATTGGAACCCATAGTCTAGTATGCACCTTATGTCATGTGCATCTCCAACCAGATTGTTTGTTTGACCCACAAATTACAAAAATTTTAAGGTTGCATGTTGGACCAATTAAATGCACCAATGAAAGGTATCTTACTACACATGGTGTAACCTAGGACTTTATGGGATTATAATCAATTCCACAAGTTACTTGAAAACCTATTAGATGGACAAGATTTAAATAATGTCCTCCAAATACTAGTAGCATGTTAATATGAAACAACATCAAATGTAGATATGGTTGTGTTGTTAATTGAAAATTAAAGGAGCGAGATAATGTTCATCAAGGGGTAATTAGTGCATTTGGTATACCATTTATTCCTATTCATATTTAAATAAGGTGCTAAAATCCCATACTTGCCACATGTGAGAAGAATACCCCTTAAGTCCTAGCACTAGGACCAAACCAATTTCTTGAAATCATCATAAACTAGACCACCAATAATCTAGACTAGCCAAAGTGAAGTAGTACCTTCTAGTACCGCTTTATTAATGGTATTTCAGATATTATCACAAATGTAGGTGAATTTAATCCCAAATCAAAAGCAAAAAAATATCACATATTCAACAAATATCTAGCCCAACAACAAACCACTAATTAGGTAAAATCCCATGTTATTCACATGTAGAATGAACTTAGATCAAATGTATAGGCAAGTGGTTGCTTAAAGCAAATGGCATCCACATAGTTGAGATTGTACAATGTGATGTACTAAAAAATATGGGTACAAAAAATTAGATCAGATTTTGTTTTTTACCTCCCAATATGGTAAACAAAAGAAGATGCTTTTCCTTTTCACACAATGGATATGAATAGGGTCGTTTTTAGGGTTTGTAGCATGCACTTTCCTACTTAGCCATTCCTCACATTCTTTTGCCTTTCTAAAAAAAACTAGTAGTAGATATTCGAGATGGTGCAAGTCTAGGCTTTGGCTGTCCATCAAAATTCACACAATTCCTCCAATATGGGTGCTACCTCCCAAGGTAGCATCAATGTCCAAAGTAGACATTTTTCTTTAAGTGAGATGAACATCTTGTTTCCACATTTGGACCACACAAAGGGCAACCCAAATAGCCCTTCATTTGGCACTCCACAAACAAGCCATATGCAAGAAAATCATGGATGTCCCACAAGCAAATGACTTACATAAAAAATCTTTGAAACCCCTTGTTCTTAGTGACATCATATGTTAGAACCTCTACCATAATGCTTCCAATTCTTCAACCAATGGCTACAAAAAAAATATCAATGTTATCATTTACTAATTTTTCCCCTAGAATCAATAATGTCAACATCACAAATAACCATTTAATTATCAACTAAGGTGGTAGGGTATAGTTCAGGAAAAAGATTTGCCAAGTAGAATGGTTTGTTGACAGGTCAACATATGGATCAACACAATCAAGGGCTAAACCTAGCCTGATGTTGCGTGGGTTTGCTACAAGTCTTAACCAAATGTTGTCCACATGTTTCCAAGCTTTTGAATCACATACTAAACGCACCATTTCATCATCACTCTTGTTTACATCATGCCAAGACATGAATTCCACAAGTGAAAAACATCAATACATTTGTTTCAAACAAGGAATTAATGGGAAATGTTGAAGCACCTTACAAGGGGCACAATTTGATGCATCAATAAACTATGATTTCTTGCACTTCGAACAAGATGTAGCATCACTTAAGTCCTTTCTAAACAAGACATCCATTGTAACAAATATGAATGGACTTGTAGCCCAAGCTCAACCATTGAATCACCCTTTTAGCATGGAACATTGACTTTGGCAAGTTGTTGCCCTTTGGGAGTAGGTCAATCCCTAGAAATGAAAAGACGTCATCAGCAAATATGTTCACCCCATGTATAGTCATTAGATTTAGGATCAACAAGATGGCAACAAGACAGCTAATGGGACACCCTTCAAAAAGTGTGGTACAATCCTCTTGGAACATTTGGGTCATGGCCATGTTGTCTAAATTCCCCTCTTGTTCTATATCCAAGTTTGGAAGTTAATTGTTTTATTATCCATAATGCTCCCCATCAACCCCTATTCCATCTCCAAAATGTCCTCCTCATGCCTATGCAAAGCTACCTTAGTGGTCCTTCGTAATTCATTAGACCTTCCAAGTGCTTCAATAACCATCCTATCCATTTCCATTTGTTGGTCAAGGCCCAACATCGGGTCCTTATTGGCATCATCCAATTCTTGATCCAAGTGGTTGGTAATTGCTTGGGTTCCATTGGCAAGCTTTCATATCACAATCACAAAGACACCAACATGAAAGTTCATGGAGACAAATTTCTTATAGTAAAGAAATGAAATGAAAATTCAATAATTGTGTATAAATGGAAGTTTTGAACCATGGGCTTTTACAAGAAGTCAAGATTTACACCATTTATTTACTTTGGAATAAAATGAACATACCATTAATGGTTTAGTGTAGAGATAATGACAACCGATTTTCCTAAAATGCTACCTTGTTGCGGACCTTAATATTGGCCTTCCAGCTCCAAAACACATGTTGCATGGGCGCTTGTATTTTGTTTATCTTAATTGGTCAATGATAGTCTCCTCTTCCTTATGCAATTTGTCTTCCCATGTTTCTTAATGGCCTATAGCTTTCACAAGCCTAGTTGGCTCCATGCTGGTGTAATCCTTATCTAACACAAAACATATGTTGAGTTGTTTCAATTAATTTTTAATGGATTGTTAGTTATTCAACTTTTAACAATTTATAAATTGCAAATCTTATTGAAGGAATTTAATTTGAAACAAACAACTATAAACATAAGAAGGATAAAAAAGGATTTAGCATAAAATTGTGAACTTTTCCTAGGAGTTGTCAGTTAACTCTAGTAATTAGGAATACAAATCAAGCTACATGGACTCAAATAGTTGTATTTAAGTGATTTTTTTTTTCAAGCAACAATGTGAGTTGTGACTCATTATCTTTTTTCAAAATTTTCTAGCAAGAAAAATAATTGGTTTAGACATAATCACTTAAGAAAATTGAATGTTCCTCTCATTGCAAACAAATCTAGGACATAAATCAAATCAACAAAATATGGCATCATCAATGGTTCCAAGATCAAATAACACTAAAATTGATTAGAGGTAGTATAGCGGGAAATTGATCCCAAAAACACCTTTCAACCAATGCCATCCAAAAGGTAGTTATAATGGCATACTGTTCCCACTATATGACAAAAGGGCAGTACTTAGCTAGCATGCTAAATCACCCTCACAACATGAAGCCACAAATGGTTCATGGTTAAAAAACAACAACCCAAGTGTATGTTAGTGAGCTCAATTTGATTACCTTTGATGTTAGGCATTAGATTTTCCTTTGGTGGGCACAATGTCACCAAGGCACTCAAGGTTGCTTGCCCCACAAACACAAGATGCATAAATTCCTTTCCAAAAGGGGTAGGAAAATGAAAATTTAAAAAAATCTCTGAAAAATGAACCCACACATTGGACCAATACTTCATGTGTGGCCTAAAACAAGGTGAGAATTCAAGAAAATAGTGAAAGAAAAGGTGCATTGGGCTTAAATGATGATTGACTATTGAGGGGAAAAAATTCATTGGGGTGTGAACGTTGCACCACTTTTGGCTAAATCCATTAAAGTTGTGTCGAAAACATTGTAGAGTGGTTGAACTATTGTCAAATGGAAGAATAAACATCAAATTGATGAACGAAAAAAGGGTAGTGCGTTCAGATGAAATGTAAAACAATTGACTCAAATTATGTATGAAATCATTTTGTTACAACTTTAAAGTTTTGACTAGTAATTCAATATTGGTAATGGTTTTGGTTATTAGCCAAAAGAAATCCCACGAAAGGGCTGCCCATTAAATTGACTATTTTTTTTTGCTAATTTTTTTTTTGGGATTGTTTTTCATACCTTAAGCTCCACCTTTTCCTTCCCAAGTTGTTGGTGCTCCATTTTTCTATTTATGTTCCTTTCTCCCTTTGTTGGAATCACACAACCTTTAATTCCATTATAGTTCACAAATCGATGTTGCACCTTTTTTCCATTTGCTCTTCTTTCCCTCTACTAGAATCACACAACCTTTTTTATTTTGTTATAGTTCACAAATCGTTATTGCACCTCTTTTCTTATGCTCCTCTTTCCTTCAAGCTCTCCACCTTCGCTTTATAAGCTAAGCTACTTCAAGTTGTTGCTACAACTCTAGGTCCCCCTTGCTTCTGCACTTGGTGAGTGAGCCAACACCAAACTCCAAAAGACCTATTGTTGTTGCACTCAAAGGAAGAAGGAGAAAGCATTAGGGTTACATCCAATAAACCAAAAACCTTTTATCCTAAATTATGTCACCACTTGGCAACATCACATTGGTTCAAGAGGGAGGAGAAATTTTTGGGTTCGAAATCCTACATGGATGTGCACATCCATGTTTATTGACCTCTATACCTTTGAAATTTCCAATGACTTTGGTGCTTGTTAGATAAAAATAAGGATTCATGATATGTTTGTTCTTCCTTTAAGGCTATTGATAAAGACCCATATAACAAGTAGTAAAATTTCTGTGGTGGGCCAATGGATATACAATTTTCTATTGAAAGTGCCAAATATTTGGAATGCCTTGAATTCTTTAGCTTTGTGTACATAACCTCACAATCATCCATCGTAATTCCAAATTCATGCATTCCAAGTCTTTTGTCTATTTCAATTTGTGATGTAAATTTTTACAAGGTTATAATATGCTAGTAGTTATTTAACATGGGTAATGCTAAAGTACATTGTTGTTCATCAAACATAGGCATGAAGGGGGTAAGTTTCCTTGGATGGTACCATTAGGAACATTCACACTTTGATTTTCTTAGACCCATTGAACTTTGCAAAATCATAGGAAACACATAGATAAATATTTTCATTTTTTCTAACAAGTACATCTATTAGGTTCCATAGATTTTGAATTTTCAATAATATTGAAAATATTGTGTATTTTGATGTTTATAGTTATTTGAATTTAAAAAAAATTTCAAGAATGTAACGATGGTTCTTTTCCTTGAACTTGTTAAGAACACAAATTTCAAACATGATTTGGGAATTTTCTTAGGATTTTTTTTCGTAAAGTAATTTGGAAGTCATTCTATTTTTAACTTTTTACCATGCAATTAATTGAATAATTATAATTTAGTTATGAATGTTCAAAGTTAAGGCTATCAATTTTTGAAGGGGCCATTTTTAATAAGATTATGATTTTTTCACAATTTATGATTTTTTAATTCCAAAATAAACTTCAAGCCATATATTAGTGCATGCAATTGATAAACATGATAAAAAAAGAAAATTTATAATTGTGAAAACATTTAAAGTAAAGGGCCCAAGAAAATGATTTGGTTGTTTTTGTTCTGTTTTCATTATTTGAGGTGGTTTTTAATGGTACCACCCAAGGATATTTTCACCCTACACAATTTATGTAAAATTACAAATCAAAGTTCTAGATGGCCATCTTGCAAATAAATTATTGATGAATAGTTTGGGGAATAATTATTGTGGAATGCATGGACATATGGTTGATCTGTTTTTAGTTGGACATAAAACAAGCCCTTATAGTGTTTGGATTCAGAAAAGGTTTTATTTGAGGTTCATCAATTAACATAAAACTACACATTTGGTGCGATTAGGGATTTTGGCCTTTTCTATTATCACTAATGCAATCCAAGTTCATCATTATGAATGCCTTTGTCATTGGGACCATTGTGAACCCCATGAACCAAAAAGTTTTTTGAATTTGTAAGGAACAACCGTGGGAACATGGTGAACCAATTTAACTTTTGGGACTTGAATATGGGATGAAGGTCTTTTTTATGATTCACCATGGATGGGATGTAACATGAATTAATTTTTTTTTGGGCCAAAAGGAACACCACTTAGAACTTTTGACTTTTCTTGGGAAAAAAAGAATAAATAGAACTATTTTCTCATTCCTTTCACTTGTTTCTTTCCATAAATGGATGATTAACCTCATAGTTGGCATACATCTTATTGGTTTTTGTCTTTTCCCAACAATGTTGTGTAACAAATTTAAATTCACAATATAACCAAAAGGGAACCCACATGAGTTAATTTTTTTTGGGGGGCCAAAAGGGACACTACCTAAAGCTTTTTACTGTCCTTGGAACAAAAAGAACAAAGAGAACTATTCTTTCTTGTTCCTTCCACTTGTTTTTTATCATGAATGGATAATTAATCTCATAGTGGTTTTTTTCTTTTCCCAACAAGGTTGTGTAACAAATCTAAATATAATGTGGGTATTTATGGGTTTAATGCATGCTTGGTTTATGTGTTACTAGTTAGTAGGACATCTATGGCCAATTGCTCCCTACTTACAACACCCATGGTTACCTCATCAATTTGGGTTTTACTTCCTACGTCCACTTTTTCATGTACTTCAACTGTTATGACAACATCGCCAACTGCACCTATGCCATCCTTTAAATAAATGATTTTTTCATTAGATTCTATTACCACTAGTATTTCAATGTTTTGGTCATTAGTTTTTGGAAATTTCTATTTTTCAAGTGAAAAGCTTCCAAAAATCAATTAACTATTAACCGGGGGCAATATTTACTTTTTAACTATAGAACACAATCCATATTAGGTTGTGGTCTTTTCCCCCCAAACTTATATTTAGAGAGAAGATAAGTTTTGGGCACCAAATTTGCACCTTTTCCGAGATTATATTATGCTTTTATAGTATGTTTTCCTTTCATGCTAAATTTTAACATGTTCAAGATTTATTTTGGGGGAATTTTCTGGGGTGTTATTTATATTTATAAAATTATTTTTTAGAACCTTAGTTTTACTTAGTTTTGGAGTGGTGTTTTTTTCAAAGGTTTTGGATGGGGCGAGGGGGGGTGGGGTGGATTTGATGTGGAACTTTTGGGGTGGTGTTTGAGGGTTTGTTTTTATTTTGGCTTTTGGGGGAAAACTTACATATGTGATTTGACAAAAATTAAAGGGAATATTTAGAGTACAACCATTACTTGTACCATCCTTTTCCACCTTGAAAATGCAATATTAGTTTCTTTAATTAAAACCTAGCTTGGTGATTTCATCTTGTGGGTGGATGTGAAGTGTAATAGAAGTTTAAAACTTGGTAAGATGTTCAACACCCCCTAACAAGTTCTGTTCAATCATTAGTACAAAAGTGGGTGTAATTCATTAGCTTAAATCACTATGGAACTTTAAAATTGAAATAAGTTCATTGCATTTTAATGATTTCACCTTCTTTAAAGTTATTTCATTATAATATCAATATGTAAATATCGTGTTTCATTACTAGTTGACATAATTCACTATTATAATTTATTGTGATAAATAAGTTTATTCTTATGTTGTTGTTTTAAATATTTTATGTTAATTTATAATATATCTTATATTATTTTTGGTTACTTTAATTATTCTAATTTATACCTTAAGTCATTACGAGTTATTATAAATTATTATAGGTTAATATACACTAAATTATTGTACCTTATTTTATTTTAAGGTATCATAATTATTTTATTATAACTTTTTACTTTAAGTTATTTAAAATTAATTATTCAATTAACTTTAGGTTATACATTATGTTATTTTATTTTAAGTTAATATATGTTATTTCAAATTATATTTTTATGTTATTCAAGGTCATTCTAATTTATGTTATTAAAATTATTTTATCCTAAGTATAAAAATTTAAAATAATATAAAATAAAATATAATGACCTAAGGTAAAATAACCTAAAATAATAAATAAAAACCTATGAAAAATATTAAAAATATCCCAAAATAAAAAAATTACCAATAGCCTATGATAATATAACAAAAAATATCCAACAATAATTCATAATAAAATAGTCATCAATAGTCATAATATAACCTAAAATTCAAAAAAAAAAAACCACCAGTGGCCATTAATAAAATAACCATCAATAACCATTAATAAAACAAATGAGGGCAACCTGTGGCTACGCCACTCCAGCCACCCGTGGCACCTCGCCCGACCCCCCGCAGCGGTTGCCCTGGCCTGTTTTATCAAATAACCGTCGGTCTAGGTTCTTGTTTCAAACTTCTTTTGAAAAACAAGAACAGACCCCTGATGGTTATCAGGTCGGTTCCCAGGATTCATAACAGCCGTTCTCCCAATCAAATCAAATTATGAATCCCTAGGAAAAAAAAATTCAGTGTTGGTGAGTAAAAGAGTGCACGTGTATAGGGTCTAGGTCAAGGCCCCAGAGAAATAATTTAATTTTTTCTCTGAGGACCTCGTTTCAGGTCCCCAACGATGGGTTTTCTTTTTGGGAACCTCATTTCAGGTCCGTCTCGAGGTCTGGACCGGGTACTGAGAATCTCGATTCAGGTCCTTTATCGAGGATTCTGGCCACCTCGGTTCAGGTCCTTGAAGTTGTCAGATGGGTAATAATTGTCACAGAGATCGAAATTCCCAAATCAAGAAATTCCTCAATTTATCCGGCACCCCCCTTCTACAAAGCACACCACAAGGAACGGGTAGTGCGTGAAATTTTTTTCCAGGCACTGCCCGGATAGACAAACAAATAGACAGATAGACACCACTGTAGCTTTAACATATAAGATAGTCACCAATAACCATTAATAAAATAGTCACCAATAACCATTAACAAAATAGTCACCAATAACCATTAATAAAATAGTCACCAATAACCATTAATAAAATAACCACTAATAACCATTAATAAAATAACCACTAATAACCATTAATAAAATAACCACTAATAACCATTAATAAAATAGTCATCAATAACCATTAATAAAATAGTCACTAATAACCATTAATAAAATAGTCACCAATAACCATTAATAAAATAGCCACTAATAACCATTAATAAAATAGTCACCAATAACCATTAATAAAATAGCCACTAATAACCATTAATAAAATAGTCACCAATAACCATTAATAAAATAGCCACTAATAACCATTAATAAAATAACCAGCAATAACCATTAATAAAATAACCAGCAATAACCATTAATAAAATAACCAGCAATAACCATTAATAAAATAACCAGAAATAACCATTAATAAAATAACCAGCAATAACCATTAATAAAATAACCAGCAATAACCATTAATAAAATAACCAGCAATAACCATTAATAAAATAGTTTTATCAATAGTCATTTATAGCTTATGGTAATTTAGCTTAAAATAACCACCAATAACCATTAATAGAATAACTATTAGTTGCCATTAATAAAATAATGATTAGTAACCATTAATAGAATAATTATTAATATACTATCCATTAATAAAATAACCATTAGTGACCACTAATACAAGAACAACTAATAACCACGAATAAAATAACCAACAATAGCCACCAAACCGATAAACACCCATAGAATATATAAGCACCAATAAAATAATCATAAATAACCTATGGTAACATAACTTAGAATAGTTAATAAGAACATAAAGTGAAATAACCTTTAATAACCAATAATATCATAAAATGAAATAGCCTTTAATAGCCAATAATAACATATAGTGAAATAATTTTTAAGAACCAATAATAACATAAAGTGAAATAGCTTTTAACAGTCAATAATAACATAAAGTGAAATAACTTTTAATACCCAAAAGTAATCAACAATAGCCTCACATAATCGAAATAACTTATAATAACCAAAAATAATTTATAATAGCCGTAAATAACCTAAAATGAAATAACCAGAAAAACATAGAATAACCAAAAATAATTTACAATAGTCGAAATTAGCTTAAGGTGAAATAACTTAAAATAACATAAAATAACCAAAAGTAACTTAAAATAATCGAAATTAACCAAGGGTGAAATAATTAAAAATAACCAAAAAAGAAGAAGCCATAAATAGCCATAAATAGCCAAAATTAATGTAGGGTGAAATAATCTAGAGAAGTGAAAAGTAATCCTAGAATAGTTGAAAGTAACCTAACATAGGTAGTATTATTATATTAATAAAAATCTTATTCATTTATTAAACATTTGTTTTTAAAAAAATGATCATTGAAATGTTATTCAAAAAAAAATTTGTTCAAATGAATTTACACTTAAAAAAAGAAATAAATGTAATTATATACATTATTGAGAAAAAATTTAAATTAAATTTTAATCATTTCATTTGAAGAAAATTTCAATAAGATATGAATTTTCAAAGTTTATGTTTTTGTAATGGTTTAAATGAATTATTTAATAAATATAATGTAATGGAACACATTATCATAGCAAGTGTGGTGGTTTGATGGTAAGGCTATTTGCCTTCATTTTAGAGGTCAAGGGATCATTAAACCTCACAAATGGTGTGTTTGTGGTCAATAGTGATAAGTTGATTAAATATTTTTTTATGTGATTATTTTAAAATAGGTGCTTAGTTATGTTGATTACATGGCCTATGTATTTAGGTTAGGTTTTAAACTAAGTATAGGTAGTGATATGTGTTAATAATTCATATGCTAGAAAATCATGAAATTATCAATAATATTAAATAATTTAAACTTAATTGATTTTCATGTTGCATAATTAATTAATTAGCAAGTGAAATGGCTTGATAAATTTATTTTTCACTTGAAAATAATTTTGTTTCACTAGGTATTTAATGGATTAATTCATTGTCCATAGGAATCGATCCCCATTCATTGGGGTGTTGACCAGTTTCACCATGGTAAAAATGTTCAAATTCATTTTGGGTTTATTAGATTTTGACAAAAAATTAGCATAAGCTATTAATGACTATTAGTGGAACTATCTTATATATTAAAGCTACAGTGGTGTCTGTTTGTCTGTCTGGGCAGTTTGCAAGCATTGCTCGAACCTTTTTTTTTTTTTTTTTTTT
>Ga0209611_10000791_pt1 | contig 50053 bp, 34 predicted proteins | sample S1TSphgellanicum_3_FD_187693 | JGI IMG/M metagenome (GOLD analysis project Ga0209611, IMG submission 187693) | Host-associated microbial communities from peat moss isolated from Minnesota, USA - S1T2_Fc - Sphagnum magellanicum MG (SPAdes) (version 2) | ecosystem: Host-associated > Plants > Peat... | reverse complement strand
TTTTCTATGACTAGATGACAATAATAATTTTTTGTAAAAAATACAACCATTATACATGATCGGTCATATATATTTAATACACCATTATGAACCCACACACCTTGGAATATGCATAATACATGTTGAATACACATAGGGTTGCAATTCATTTTATCACATTTGCAAATTATGGAACATAGATTGGCTTTTTTGGATGAAAACCATGTTAAAAGTTGCAAAAAACATTAATCACAAGTTAGTCGCAATGTAGTTGCAAACAAAACCAAATGCAAAAACTAATTGCAAAAGTAACTAATGATAGTCGCAAACAACAAATAATCACAAGTAGTTGCAATTTGATTAGTTACAAAATCTCAATTTTCTTCTAATGATGTTAGTTAACAAGATGACAAGACTTTATTACATAGGTTAGATAGGTAACTACCTACCTACATATTTAGGCTTACTTCATACCTAACTTTTACCTAGGTTAGGTTAGTAAACTTAGTAGGTATGTAACCAAGGCTTGCATACCTACATACCTACCTCTTACCTCCTCTACCTACTTATTAATTACCTAACTTTCTTGCATACTTACATATATAGTGATGTGAAATAAAAACTTAACAAAAATAATCACCTTTTGGAGGTGTAGTCATTGAAAAGGACTTAGTTCATCATTATGAAGCTGTAGGGTTCAATTCCTTATACATGTAATCTATGTGCATGCTTTAAGGATTTGGGTAGGTAGGCTAAACTAAAGTACCTATGTAGGCTAGATTAGGTAGGCTAGGTATACCACTTACCTAATTATTTACAATTTTATGATTTACTTAAACCTATTTACTACCTACTTACCTATAATGATAATAATAATAATCTAGAAAAAATGATTTTAATGTAAATAAAAATTCAACTAGTCAAATGGTTCATTGTTTATTAGTCAAAATGACTAATCAAATAGACTTCTCCTATTTTGTGAGTAAAAAAAACCACCTTAATCATAATGGTAGATTTAAATCAATTTGTCCATATTGACAAGGTGGTCTTTTGACATTGATCATTTTGGGTATTTTCTTATTAGAAAATCTAATAAAAAACCTATTTTTGTAATACTATTTAAGGATGCCAAAATTGTAAGAAATTTGTGAAGTTCCTTAAAAATTTATGAATTTTTAATATTTTTTCACAAACATTATATATTGGGATTTATTAAAGAATCATTGTTAATTACTTTTTGAAAAACATGAATATTTTTACCCCAAGCATCATCATGCCAAAATGTGATTTTCATGATTATGACAACATTTGATTATTGTCCTAATGTTGTCATGTAGTTGTAAAGTGTCTCAAATCATTCTCATTTTTACGACTATGGTCAAAATTATGACTATGTTACTACAAATATGATTATAGATATTTACAATTATAACTATGACTAATGACTAATAATCATGTGCATTTTGAGTTGACTTTATTTGTAGGGCACTTTTTTGAAAATTAAAACATTGTCATGCATGTGTCATTAATGTAAATAAGGTCTTAGATTTTTTTAGATTTTTTGTGACCTAATTGCATAAATATGAGTTTCAAACTTCTTACACCAATGCATGTAGACAAATTTAATTTAATTTAAATAGTCTAGTTTCACCTAGATTAACATAATTTAACCTACTTTAATTTAGTTTAGCCTAAAATAATTTAATTTAACCTAGTTTAACACAATTTAATTTAAGTAGATTAATTTAGTCTAATTTATATAAGTTTAACTAAGTTTATACCAAGATTCGTTTAAAACTTAATCTAACATGTTTAAACCAAATTTAATTTACTTTATTTTAATTTATCCTAAAAAGCCTAATTTAGATTAATTTATTTTAGTTTAGTCTCGCTTAACATCAGTTAGCTAGGTGTTGATGATGTTGCCAAGTTAAACCAAGTTTAATCAATTCTAACTAAGTTTAACCAAATTTAAATTTAACATAGTTTGACCTAAATAACCAAAATGAACCAATTTTAACCTAAGTATTTTTGTTTAGTCTAAATAACATAATTTAGCCTATTTTATTTTATTTTAGTTAATTTGAGTTAAGTTTAGTTTAATTTATTTGAATTTATCCTAGTGTAACCAAGTTTAGCCTAAGTATTTGAGTTTATTTTATTTTATCCTAGTTTAACCAAGTTTAAATGAAGATATTTAGTTTAATTTAATTTAACCCATGTAGCTTAAGTTAGTTTAATTTAACTTAGTTGACCTTAAGTAATTTAATTTAAGATATTTTATCATAGTTTAACCACATTTAGTTTAAATTGCCTATTTTATGTTTGTTTAACCACGTTTAACCATATTTAACCAAAGTAGCTTATTTTACCTTACTTTAGCTGTGTTTAACCAAGTTTAGCCAAGTTGAGTTTAAGTAGCCAAAATTATTCACATTTAGCCATGTTTAACTAAATCTAGTTTAAATAGCCAATTTTAGCCAATTTTCTCATAATTTATTATATTTTAATCAAGTTAAACCAATTTGAACCTAATTTAACCTATTTAAACCTATCTTAGTGTAGTTTTTGTCCATCCTAGTTTAGCTTAAGTAGCCCTAGGTGTTTTAGCCTAGGGTGATCTAGGTTAATTTATGTTAAAATATTTAGTGTTTAAAATTTGGTGATAATTATATTTGTTAAATTTTTTTTTGTAGTGCAATGGTTAAGGACTTGAACACCAAAGTGAAGGTTGAGGAATTCAAGCCCTCTCATTTGCAACTTAGATATAACCTAAGTGTCAAGCCTATGTGGCTAGCCTTAGGCTTAGAGTTTTGTTCACCTAGCCCAAACATCCTAGGTTAGGAGTCTTAACCTTATTTAAATCACCTTTGATTACCATGTGGCATCACATTATTGGACCAAAAATGTAAATTTTCTTACTTTTTGGTGCCATGTAGCATGTCGTGGACCATTGGATGTGTTTATATGATTATGAACATTGTGGTTGTAGTCATAAGGGATGTAATCATAATGGCGTTTATGATGAGACCATTTATATGACTTGCGATAAATACATTTTGAATGTTTGGATCATGTAGTCATGTTATGTTTAGTCGTATATTGGTTAGGACTACAATGCCAATCAATTTTCCAATCCTATTTATCATGTTTCGGCATCCAACAACGTCACACCATTGTCATATTCAAAATACATTACTTGAAAATGTATTTTTATGGAAAATTTTTGTGGCATTTTTGTCCATTCTAACTTTCACACATATATACATTAAATAACCCCAAAGTATTTTAGATACCTTAAGTAACCCTTACACAACTTATTTAACCCATATTGAGCCCTTAAGTAACATAAGTAACCTCTAAATAAGCATGAGTTAACCCCTAAATAGCCCATAGGTAGCTTCCATAACCCTTGTGGAGACTTATGTAACCCTTAAGTGGACCTTAAGTAGCCCTAGATAACCTATATCATAGTTTAGGTAACCTTTAATTAGGCCCTTAAGTAACTTAAGTAGCCCATATGTAATTCAAAATTAGTTTACATAGTTTAGATAGCTTCTAGGTAGCTTAAGTAGCCCATAAATAACCCCTAAATACTCTAGGTACCTAATTAGCCCCTAAATAGCCCTTAGGTAGGCCTTTAAGAAACATAAGTAACTTAAATAGTCCCTAGGTATCCTAAATAACATGTAGATAACCCTTAGAGATGGCCTACATAGCCTAGGAAACCCTTAGGCAACCTAAGGATCCCTTAGGTAGGTTCCTAGCCTAGGAAGTCAAAATAACCCTTAAGTAGGCTATGAGGTATCTAAGTAACCCTTATGTAAACGATAACACCTAGCCCGTTTAGATAACTTAGGTGGCTTAAGTAGCTTTTAATTAGACCCCTAGGTAGGCCTTTAGCAGCTTAAGTGGGCTAGGGTAGGTTGAGTAGGTCACTTATGTAGGTTTAAAAAAAAATAATTGGTGCATTGGTAAGAACTTGGTCTTTCAATATGAAGGTGAAGGATTCAAATCCTTATTATTGTAACCTACCTATTCTAATTTAAGCTAGGTAGTTTATGTGTTTAATCTAGATTGAAGTGTTTACATTATGCCACCTAGGCTCTTACCTAACCCATAATTTTAGCCTAGGTGTCCTAGGCTAGGTAGGTTAGGCAACCTAGCCTAAGTTGTTTAGCCTAGGTAGTATAGGTTTTGTCATGTGCCACCATGTCACATGGACAAGTGTCATGTGATGAATGATTAAATTAAATGGATACATATTATATACATATGATTTACTTAATATGTTAATCCAATAAGCAAGATGAATGATGAAAATAAAATCATATGGTGTATATGATTGTGGTCACGGTCACAAATGGAATCTGTGACTATGGACAAAAATATGACTAGTGGATATAAAAGCTATCCATATTGTCTAATTAGTCAAATAGCCATGTGTGGCATTTATGACTACAAACCAAATCATGGGTGTAGTAGACATGCATGCTATGTCTTGGTGTAGTGATACAACAAGATGCATGCAAGATATAGAGTGAAAGTGGAATGGAGCATAAGAGGGTTGGAACGCATGTGGAGGCCATTAAATGAAAAGATTTTATTTCACAAAACTCAAGTACAACCATCTTTTTAGAACAATTTAAAAGCAAACTTTTAGACTACATAGGTGCTAAATAGATTTCACATTTGAAATCATTAGCAATCACATGCTTGATGTAATCAACCATCTAGGTGGGATGGGGACTACTAATTACATGTTTATATGTTCCTAAATTTTAACCTTCAACTTCTTTTCATTTATAACCTAAGTGCATTAACCTCCTTCAAGTTACCAATTAATGATTATATTATTTGCCCTTTTGAGTATTAACCATCATTTTTTGGTTATTGATCACCATTTTTACTTTTAACAAAAGGTCATATTTAGAAGAATATGATTCCATCATTTATATTTTGGTTTTGATGTTCTTAGACCAGTTACAACATGTAGGCTTTTGTCTTGTTTTTCTTTGAAGTTGTGGGTGTAGTGGAAGGGATCATTGGTATGTTAGGCATGTTTAAAGGTGGGTTTAAGTCAATGTTGGGGGATGAGGAAGTCATTAGGAGAGATTTTGGCTAGTAGTACCATTGAAAGGGATTGTTGTCATTTTAAGACATTGTGTGTTGCATGTCCCTTCTTGAAATGTGTCAACGTTTCAATATTTTGTAGTGTACCTTTTTTTTGAGTGCTTTTCATTCAATTTGCAAGTCTTCAATTCTTTCAAATTAGTTTTATGTAATCTTTCCTTTAGAGTTTTTCATTATAATTGTGAATTGGATGTTCTTATTTGTATATAACATACATAACTTTCCACATTGCATACATGGAATGAATTGCATTACTTGTTTCATCACATGAGTATAATGCAAAATAGTGGTTGTAAGTGACACATATGGTGTTTAAGTGGAATGACTAAATAATTTGGTGGGTCCTTTTGTTTCTACAAGACCTATGCTTGCCACCTTGCATGTTGGGAATTTTCCATGTTGAAAAATTTCAACTAGTACATCATTAAACATTAGGTTTGAGGTTGCATGAGATCCAACCATAATTTTTGTATTCACAAACACACATTCATAATCTCTCAAACCTAGTTCACAATTGGGGGATTTAAGTAATCACAAGAAAGAGCACCCCATGTTGCCATTGTTGTAATAATAGTTTATGTGTGTTTTAAATCAACTTCAAAATCTAAACCGGTCGAAATTCAAATTCGAATCAAAATACAAACTTAAAATCACCCCCTATTCAACATGAAATATGTCAAACCCTAAACTGATACTAGCATGACTAAGTATGGTGTTTGACTAATTGTAGCCAAAAGTGCCTAATTCAAGTTGAAACCCTTAGCATGATAATGGAAAAAAATCTAAATTTCCTTTTCCCATGAGTTTGCTATTAGCACCATTGCACTTTGATTATGAATAATTATGAAAAATGAATGTTATTTTCGCTATGTAAAAAACAAAGTTTCAAATTTGAGTTTGGTCATTGGCTTCAAGAATAAAAACATTTCAACTTTGATGCACAATTTCAAGATTCTACGATGCTTTGCAACTTTTGTATTTTTCACAACTTCAAATTACTTCACAACTTTCCATGAAAAAATATGCTATACAACTTCCAAGTTTGTTGCACTTGCTTCATAGCTTTGAGCTCCTTCATCTACAATCCTTGTGTTGCCTCTCTTTTCTAGGTGCAAAAAATTGCAAAGGTTGTTGCAATCTTTGCAACTATGAACTCCTTCACCTACACCCTTTACTTTGCTTTTCACTTTTCTAAGTGCAAAAAATCACAACACTTGTTGCACATCCCCAACAAATTCATTGCCTTTCACTTTATCATTTGCAAAACTCAAAAAAACCTTTTACCTTTCGCTACCTTTTTGGGTGCAAAAACCAACAAAGCTCATTCACTCAACACAAGAACATGAATGAATGTGTCTTTCACAAACACATGCCCAAACTTTCGCAATTATTGAATTAAGGTGCAATTTTGTGTTACATAGTGCATTTTTTTCCTTCAACACCTTCCACCAAGATTATTAGTTATTACATTAATATAAAAACATTGAGATATGTTAAAAAAAGACTAGTGCTTCCAACCCAACTCATGGATCTAAGTTTGTTTAGCAAAAGTTCAAAACGCATAAAGGACAAAGAAATATCAATTCCTTGAACATTAAGGTCTAGGGTGATCAATTATATAATTTTCTTGACCACATATATGATATAATTGATCACCCTAGACCTTAATCATACACACTTGAAAGCGACCAAATTGTGTCTCATGAACACATACTTTTTTTTTTCTAAATGGTTGCATTTGCCATCACATACCTAATGGCCTTGCACCATGTCGGTAGTTATGGACCAAGTAATAAGCAAGAGGATGCCTCCAACTATGAATATGAATAGTTGGGTTAGGTAGTGTGGAGAGTACTTACTACGTATTTGACTAACCAACACCCTTCAACTAGTTCTTGGACATAGTAGTTGACAATATGGGAGCATGAAGCTGATTGGTTATCGGACCAGACTCATTAGCCTAGCAGGGTGGGTAAGTTATGAGGTTCAATCAACCATCGACCAGGAACGTGCAAAAAGGTATTAGGGAAGAAGAAGAAGAAGAAGGAGGGTAAGTTATGAGGTTCAATCAACTATCGACCAGGAACGTGCAAAAAGGTATTAGGGAAGAAGAAGAAGAAGAAGTACGAGCAAAAGTGAGAGCAAAAGGCAGACAGCAAGAATATGAAAGATGAGTACCTAATAGCCAATGGTGTGCTACCACATTAGTGAGATGCTTCCCAGGGCCCCCAAGGGAAAATTGGTGTAGGCCTGGCTCCTTACCCGACCGACATACGAAATAAATTGGGGGTGGGGTGGGGTGGGGGGAGTGCAGGAGGGGCTTGACCATTCCATAGTACTTGGCACTTGTCCTCACAAAAAAGGAAGGAAAGGCTATTATGAAAATTAAATTCAAGTGAAGGGTGTGAAAAGTAGTTGGAGGTATTCAGAAGAAAAGATCTGACGTTGACTCCCATAATGGAAATTTTTTTTAAAAAAAAAATAAAAATAGAAATAAATTATACTCTGGGTGGAAGAAGAACTTGAGAGAGTCATAATGAGACGGACACACACTAGGTAGGTACTAGGCTAGCCTATTCTCTGGAGTCCTGGGAGTCTGGAGATCTGAGCAACCAACCCCAGTTTTTGAGACTTCCCAAAAAAAAGAATTTAGAAAAAAAATTATTAAAAAAAAAGCCAAAAGAAAAAAAAACTTAAATTTTTTTTTTTCAAGCAAAAAAATATACTTAAAAAAATATATTTAAGACCCACCTTTGAAGATGTCAGAATGGTTGGCAGGTAGGTAGGTAAGTAAGTAGATAGGTATCTAATTTCTTTTCTTTCTTTCTCTGGACCACTGGATATTGATCGGACAGGATGCTTTTTGTGGTTTTGGACCGATGGACAATAGCAGCTCTCAAGCACCACTGCACTGCACTGCTCTGTGCAATAGACAGAGCTTTGCTGCTGCTGCTGCTGCTGCTGCTGCACAAGAGCCCCCGGCCTACTCGTCCTCCTCTTTCCTCCTCCTCGTGATTCTTGCCTTATTCACTTCATCACTCCAGAGCATCACTGACACTTCTTCTCAGACGCACAACTCTCTCTCTCTTTCTCTCTTCTTTTTTTTTCGGTAGAGAGAAGAAGAGATTTCCACTGACTGGTTTGCTTGCATTTTTCTTTTCTTTTCTTTCTTTCTTCCTTCCTTCATTAGTTCACCTTTGACCAATCATGTTGTCGAGAGCGTTTTTGTTGTTTCATTGTGACTCCTCCTCCTGCACATTCTCTCAGATCTCTCTCTCTCTTCTCTCTCCTGCTACTTTCGAGATAGCTTTTTTTGCCTTTTTCTTTTGGAGTAGCATAGCAACTTGAATACGGTACTAGAAAAACACTAGTAGTACTAGTTTGGCCATGGAATCACTACTACTGCTATGTGAAACCTCCTCATTCTCCTCCTCCTCCTTCTTCCACATAGCTTCATTTCGTCGGGAATCTTTGCGGGAAATTTATTTGAGGTTTGATGACTCTATGGCTCCTCCACATGACATAGGAAAGTCGAAGTCTTCTGACAATCTTGTTTGTCAATATATATAAAGGGAGAGGGAGAGAGAGAGAGTTCGGGGAATGAATTTTGTGCCCACTCCGGACGCTGGAAGTTTCGTATGTATGGATTGGTCTGCTAGCTGAAGCAATAGTGCGCAAGAAAAATCTCTTCTTGTCACCACTTTTGAATCTTGTAAAACTTGCTCTCTAGAGAGAGGGAGCTGAAATTCCAAGTCTAGTGACAATCATAGCAGCAGCAGGAAGCAGGAAGCAGGGAGAGGAGGAGGAGGAGGAGGAGTCGCACGAGGCGCTGGCCATGACTCGAATGGGGCTAAGAAATTTGGTATGTGTGATCAGTAGCGGTAGTACTACGGAGGCTTCTTCCGAGAGAAGCTGTGGGTCAGAGCAGGCTGAGGGTGATCAGGAGTATTCACCCAGCTCCGAGGGAGCCGCCGCCGCAGCCGCTGCTGCTGCTGCGCCTTCACTGTCGTCTAAGTGCATGAATAGTAGTAGCAGCAGGGAGTCTTGGCATGGGGGAGGTCGTGATCATCATGGAAGAGCTTCAGCAGCAGCTACAGTTGCTCATGAGCCTGTGTCACCAGCCAGTGGTGGTACCCACATGTTCTCCTGCTTCCACGCGTGTGCTATCAATCTGGTACAGACTCATCTCCTCATGAGTCCTCTCTCTTCCACAAACTTTTTTGTTTCTGTTTTTTTTCCCTTTCCTTCCCATCTTCTCACAAATATTTCTGGAGCCACCTCTGCAACTTCTTCTTCTTCTCTCTACAAACTTCTCTTTGGTGGTGTTCATGATCTTGCAACAAAAAGCTTTTCTTTCACCATCTTTGAAGAGGGTTGGTTGTGGATTTTTATTTTTTTTTGTTGTTAGTTAGTCATCTTCTTCACCATCATGATGAATCTCACAGAAGAATAAATATTAGCAAAACTAGTTTCTTCTGGACAAACAAAAAAATTCCAGACTTCTACAAATGGCTAGACTTATAAGAGTAATATATCTATTGCAATGAAGGAAGGAATGAATCACTTCAAGGTGACATGTTTCAGGGTAACTTCATGGTGGGAATATGGTGATTCAGATAGCTCATCATCCTGTAATGGGTTCCTCAGCAATTGGGTCTCAGAGAAAAGGGTCACCAGGGACATCAACAGGAGATCATCATCATCATCACCATCATGGTACAGGAGGAACACCATCTGGTCTCGGCCCTCGCAGCAGAAGCTTCATGAATGGTGCTGGAGAGCACACTAGTGGGGATGATCCCATCTCCCCAGTGGTGACCTGCATTGGACAAGTAAGTACTAACTTAGCTCAAGTCCACTAAGTGTGGATTGGATTTGTGCCATATTTCAATTTGGGGTTTTTTTGTGGGTTTGTTTTATGGGTCAGCTAGTACTCTTGATCCATAGTTTCTCTGTCCTATTAAGTTGTTCAAGCAAAGCTCTTACCAGGGTATAAAAGCCGTGGATTTCAAAAGAAAGAAAAAAGCCCCCAAGTTTTTCAGTCCAATTCAAGGGTTGAATGTATGTCTGCAAGAGAACTGTTTTCCAAGTTTCTCAGGAGTTACATTTTTTTGAGATTGGGTGCTGCATTAATCCCAATCCAATATTGGAGGATTTTGGGTTGCCAGGAAAATTTGGGTTCAATTTTGGTTGAGGTCATAATAACCTACTAGCTGATCCATTGGAGCAGGAGACAAATTTCTTGATTTCCAATAGGGAAGTTTAGAATTTTTTTTTTACTTGTCCCTTTGGGTCTCTTCTTTGCAAGCCTTGTTGCTGGAGGTTTTCTTTGAAAGGCTTGAATCATGTGTTGTGAAAGAGATAGAGAGAATTAGAAAGTGAGCAGCTCGACTACAGAAATGTTTCTTCACTACAAATCTAGAAAAGTGTTAACCACAACAAAAAAATGAAAATAAAATTTGCAGTTAGAAACCAGCAAACCCTAAGTTCTGTCAGATTTAGGTACGGGTGAAGCAGACAAAGGCAGCAAAGACAGTAATGGAGTCGGTGGAGGCAGAGAACAAGGGATCAAAGAAAGGCAGGTTACAGAGATCAACTGTAAATAGGATGCCTGATTCACCAAGACTATCCAGGTGGAGGCACTTTCTAGGGGCAAAGGCAACTGTGAGTTACCCAAGCTCACAGCGTCCAGGGCCAGAGCATAATTTTGAAATTGACCTGAACCGCTTCAGCACAACTTGTTCAAGTCTTGTTAAAACAGCGCCATCTCTGGAGGATATAACAACATGTCAAGCGCGAAGTGGTTCATTCCTGGCCAAGTCTTTGATGCTCTTGCAACTTGACTGTGATGAATCTACTACACAGAATAGCAGTCAGAAGGCCCCCACCCTGGAAGCCTTTCAAAAAGCTTTGGAGGTTAATAATGCTATCAAAGTTGACTTACCGAAAGTTGGGCTCCCTACAAAGCCCAGCTGTGATCAAGAGCCTCTTTGGAAACGGCGATGTGGGTCCAAGCCCTTAACACTCAATTTGCAAAAGAGAAGTCTTTCTGCCCCTCCCAGCCTAAATTGAGTGCCTTTGTGGGTCAGGTGTACACTTAGTGTTAGGGGAGTTGGTGTTAATGGGTTTCCTGAAGAGTTACATCCTGTCTTTGAGCTCTCAGGCCTGTGCACTGACAATAGACAATAGCCAAGATTAAATACAAAGGTGGCAGGATGGTCTTCTTTCAAGTGTGTCACCAGCTTTTTTTTTGACTCTGGGATCAAATCCTGGATGTCCATTTCAGAATTCAGATACATGTCTCAAAATGTAGTAGCCTTCTTCAATTCCAACATAGAATTTCATTGAGTTGTTCAGAGAGCTTCTTCAATTTTGCGTTTTTAAAAATTCAGCTTTTCCTGTAACTGATACTGCTTGTATATATAATTACAAATGAGGCAAGCCAACTTCTAGCAACACCATGTTGCTGCCCTAATCCATAGCATTCACATACTGGAGCCCTTTGTGATCGTATGTTACGTTGACTTGGGCATTCATGTGACATGACTTCATTGTCAAACTTGCTACAAGCAAATGTAATCCTTCTTCATATCCTTTCATGATTGCATTTGAGAACATTGACCCATTGTATCCATTGTGGACTAGGATATTGTGCAGTGACACAATTACAATATGCCTACAATGCAATGCATTTTAGGCATCAACTCCCAAATTGTCATGAATTTCAGGTTTGAAGGTGAATCTCTTGTTGCCATTTGAACATCAACCTAACAACATTACAAAATTAAGACAATTTTGTTTGAATTCAAACAAACACACTTGGCATCAATGCAAAGAATAATTGTCTTGGATTCTTTATACAAAATTGGATTCAAACAATGGCACTTGGCATTGATCTTTATATATACATTTAAAAACTTTTGTTGTGGACTAGTTTGCCAAAAGGTCTACTCTCCAAGATGCTATACAAACCCCCTTTAAAATTGCTAAGATCAGATGATTCATCACTCACATGGTAATTCTACCACAAGATTGATTGACTAGTAAAAAAAACTGTCTTTCGCAATGTGATGTATGCAACTAAAAAATGTGGCAACTTGTTATATGCAACTAAAAACTATTGCATACAACACCTTTAGTTGCAAAAGACAGTTTTTCTTCTAGTTTAAGATTGGATGGATACTTTTAAAAACCTGAATCTAAAAACATGTTGAGTACATTGTTGAGAACTAGGCTAGCAAGGAGGATTTGCTCTTCTAGACATGAAATTTCTCGGTTCAAATCTCATAACACAATTGAAACATGTGTAAAACATGAATTGAATCATGCAATGCTTTATGCAAAACCATGCAAGGCACTTCAAAGGATTTTGATAGGGATAATTGATGGGATGGATGTATTAGAATGTACAGTGGGGGTTTTTTTTTTTTTTTTTTTGGGAAAATTTTGAAAACAATAAAAATGAAAAATAAAATAATGATGTTCATTTTTGAGGATTTCCATTGCTAGAAGTTGAAAAAAAGAAGGTAAAATTGCCACATTATGATATTTAGTGGTTTTTACTAGGCAAAATTTTTACTTGCCCACAATAAAAAAATAAAATTAATTACATTATTTTTTTGGGGTTTCAATCATCAAAAGTTGAAATTTTTTGAAAAGGAAAATTCACCGAATTGTTATATTTAGATCTTTCTAGTAAGTAGCCAAAAATATAAAGCAAGGACTAATATGCTTCATATTTGGTTTATAGCCAGATTTAACTAAATCTTCCTGGGGACGATTGTCACTTTTTCTACATCTTCCTTTGGAAAACGGCCATTAAGCTACACAAAACAATTCCTTATACAAACACTAACAAATATCCTACAATTTACTCTTGTAACTAGCATATTTTGATCAATCGGCTCCATGAGGTCACAAAAATATAGCATGATTCTTAAATTTTGTCCAAGACCTAAATTAGCCAAATTTGACTCATTCCTTATATTGGCAATTGCCATTGTGGCTACATCACAAAATCAAAAAAGTCAAAAACCTCCTCCTCATACCTACCATTTTCTTTTGGGGAGAATTTTCATCACTTGATGAAAAAAGAAATGGGTTGCTAATTTTTCAAGGTTTCTTTTGGAAAAAATGCTTGACATTAGCCATATTTTTAGGAGAAAAAAAAGTTAAAATTACCAAATTAAAACCATGATAGCTTCTAACATGTCACCATAACTAGTGTAGCCTATGCTCTTAGCCCAAGTGTGAATTGGTTACCCAATTAATTTTTATTTTCAAAATCATTTTTGGTCTAAATTTAATTGAATTTCCAATGAAAAAAACTACTCAAAATTCAATATCTAATGCACTTTAGGTCTCAAAATTTCAGAATCATTTTCACTAAAATCCCACTCATTAACAACTTCCCAACAATCCCAAGAATGTGCCCCAATTCCCCCATTAATTTTTAGTTTTGATTTAAATGAATTTTCAATGGAAAAAATGATCAATATTCAATAACTTCTCCACAATTGCTTGAAATATTATGAAAATAGCTTGGCACACACCCCTACTCAATAATATGGGAATTCCTATGGTACCAAAAAACATGGCAAGAAGACTATGATTTTTGGAAAATCTTAACAAGAAAAAAAATACCTAAACAACCTTCCTTCATACTAGGTAAATATTCCTTGTGGGTTTTCCAAAAAACTTCCACTTTCCTCTATGACTCGTAGCCAAAATTGGCTAAATCATCTTGTTGACCATAGCCAATCCACTTCCCTCACAAAATTGAGAAAGTAAAACCAATCCCTGCTTGTAACCAATATATAGGTAGGTCAGCCAAAGGGAAAGATTTTTGTGAATTTTTTAAAGGCAAGTTTTCGCCATTTTGAGTAAAATATTTTGAAATATTAAGAATGGTCTTTTGAAAATTCTTTGTTTTTTGAAAAAAGTTCAACAAAAAAAAGAAAATCATTAAATAAATAAATAAAATAACAACAAAAATTGCCTACTACATAAAACTTTAAGATTTTCCAATTTTGAAAATTTTAAAAAACATTCATCAAAATTTCAATGAAATTTCTGAGGATTCTCTTCATCTAATAGATGAATGTTTTTTTAATAGGAAGATGTGAAAAAAGTGACGATCATCCCTAAAGATTTAGCCAAATCTGGCTATAATAAACCAGATATAAAGTACAAAACTTTAATCATCCTTTTTATATCTTTGGCTACATACCCATCAGTGTTTTAATTTTTTTTGCAATTTTCTCCAAATGTTGCTCCAAAAGTGACAATCAGTCGCAAGAAGATTTATTTAGCCAAATCTGGCTACAAGACAAATAAAAGAAAAAGAAATTCTAGGAATCTTATTACATGTTACCCAAACATTAGAACGTATAAACTAGAATATGGCGATTTCATAAGAAAAAAAAGAAGCTAAAAATAAAAAATCTTGGTGATTTCATAACTTTTTTTTTTCCTCTCAAAAGAAATGTGGCGATTCTTTTTGGATTTTTCTCAAAAAGTTCCCTTGACCACGTTGTTACTTGGGACTTTTTTTTGGTAGCAAAATTGCGAATCTTCGCCAAAAAATAAAAAAATAAAAATCACTGCTACTTAGACACGCAAAACCAAACATAGAAATCTGACCATTTGTGCAAAAAATTTCCCTCACTTATGGCGATTGAAAACCTCCAAATTTATCGCTTCATTTTCGAGTTTTCAATTTTAAGTTTCGCCAAAACACGCAAAACCAAATATAGAAATTTGACAATTTGTGCTAAAATTTTCCCTCACTTATGGCGATTGAAAACCTCCAAATCTATCACTTCATTTTCGAATTTTCAATTTTCATTTTCGCTTTTTGGCGAAACGTAGCCAGGAAAAAAAGGGCTGACGCTGAGAAGAGCTCTTGTTTGGAAGACAGAGAGAGAGAGAGAGAGAGAGAGAGAGGATGTGTGGATTGCGTGTGTGTTTGTGCGCGCATGCTGTTCCCCACTTGTTCCGTGAGCCTCCTCCAGACAGGCTCCCATTCCCGAGCTTTTCTTTGGCTGCTTCTTCTGTCACAACGTTTCTGCTGTGATTGCGGCGGTGGCGTTGTTCAAGCAGCAGGAAGATGGTGCCTCCTAATGTTGTAGCCGTGCTTGCAACTGCGGCCGTCGCCCTGACAGTGCGATTTGTAGCTTCCAGACGCGGTGCTCCGGAATCTTCTGACCCTGCTAGCAATGGCAATCCAGAGGAGGAGGCGGAGGAGGACGCAGCAGCAGCACAACAACAACAATTTGGAAAGAAACGTGACTTTGTTGTCGAACCTACAACAATCACCTGGCATAACATTACCTGTGTCCTTCTCGACAAGGCTAACAAAGTGGTACGAATCCCTTCGTCCTATCTTCGCAGCTGCTGCTCCTTCTCTTTCCGAGAGTCATCATCATATAGGTCATTTTCTGGAGCAAAATTTCCAGCTCCCAAACTCGACCGGGGAGAGTGTTGGTATTTATCATTTACAACAGTTCAGTACCAGAAGACTCTGGTGTTTTCTGTAGACCAGTAGACTACAATATGTACATGTGCTGCAAGTTCAGGCTTGAACAGGTAGGTAGCCCACCTTCCAGAGTCGATCATGGTGTTTTTGCAGACAATGTTAGGGCTATAACCTAGAGAAACAAAAGAATGGAATTCTCGTGTGAACACATTGGAATGCATTAGAAAGCTTGTGCAATGAGGGGATTTGAAATAATAGGAAGATCTTTTTATGCATGGATCTTCTATTATTGTATGCAGTCAAAAGTGCTGCTGCAATCTGTTGAGTGGTGAGGCTTGAACAGGTAGCTGCCTTCCAGAATAGATCACTCTGTTAGGTTTTGTGGAGAGTGTTATGGTAACCTATAGAAAAAAGAGACAAAGCATCTTTTGAATGCATTGGAGTGCCTAATTGTAAAGCTGCTTAAGGGAGGGGTTTTGCAATAAGAAGACCTTATTGATGCATCTTACATTATGTGTGCAGTCAAAAGTGCTTTTGCAATCTGTGAGTGGTGAGGCAAAAGCAGGGCGATTACTTGCTATCATGGGGCCATCAGGATCAGGAAAAACAACTTTTCTCAATGTGCTAGCTGGCCAGCTTCCAGCATCTGCTCGCTTACATATCAATGGATCTATCATGATTAATGGACGTCCTTTCTCATCCATGAAGCACAGGTCTGTTGCCCTTGTATTTTGTCAATGGATTCCTTCAAATTATGACCTGTAATAATATACTGCATGGAATAGGAGTTTAGTATTGAAGGTGGATGTGCTGTGTGCATTCAGGCTGGCATATGTGAGACAAGAGGACCTTTTCTTCTCTCAACTCACAGTGAGAGAGACCCTGTCCCTTGCAGCTGAGCTTCAGTTGCCAAGGACCTGGAAATCAAAGGCCAAGGACCGTTATGTGGATGAATTGCTCTATCGCCTTGGCCTGGTGGGTGCAATCCCCTGGATAATTGCAATAATGTGGATAACTAACTGTTGTTCTCTGAGCGTGTATGCTCGTGTGCTTTTGTGCAACATTAATTTTGGTCTGTGTCAACCTGAGAGATTTCCATTAGTTAACTTTGCAACCACAGCCTCATGAGGGTCAATTACAGGGGACTTATTGTAGACAGAATGATTTGCACTACCTGCGCTGGAAGCAGGTGACCTGTGCAGATACTGCTGTCGGTGATGCAAAAACACGTGGAATCAGCGGGGGTGAAAAGAAGAGACTTTCCATAGCCTGTGAACTTATTGCAAGCCCTTCAGTAATTTTTGCTGATGAGCCTACCACAGGTGATCTAACCTCTTACTCAATACAAATCATCCCCCCTTGAATCAGAATATATGGGTCCATTTTGGAGATTAACTCACTGTCTTTTTTATCTTTTTTAAGTGACACTCATAAGGTTATGACCCCACTCATTCTGTTTGTGTTAGTTTTGTTTTACTGGAACTGACAGAACAGTTATCCTCAAATTGTTTCTGTGGAGTTTCTCTCTGCGATTCTCATAGTTATGTTTTCAAGTGCCTTCACAGATGTTCTGCATCCAAGTAGTCACCAGTGTTTTGTTTAAAGGATATGTTCAGGGTGCAGTAGGTGTGGGCCTCTCCATGCCTTAGGCTTAAATGCTTGTGTGTACAGGTGCAAGCTGAAGTGAACAAAACTTGCCCTTACAAGCTTCTTTTAGATGACACTATTATTGAGATTTTTTATTAGCTATGTCACTGGAATGCTAGCTAACACCATGAATGAGTCTTTCAGTTGCTTCCAGAAATTTGACAGCAGCTCAGGATGCAGATGTGTGTATAATGTTTTGAACTCAATATTCACCAGAAAATCATATGCTTATCTACATCCACCACTGGGAGCTGATGAAGTTAGTGTGGAGTCATGGCAGCCGGTCACTGTCATTTATGATTAAGGTGATGGTCCAGCACTTTGTGAGTGACACTCATAGGGTTATGACCAAACCCATTCTTGTCATGTTAATTTTGGTCTTCCTGGAACTGCCAGAGTGGTTACCTTCAACGTGTTGTGGTAGATTTTTCCCTGCAATCTCATAGATATATCTTTATCTTCGCATCCAATAAGAACCTTGCAACCAATCATAGGTGTTTGTTTGGGTGTTTGTGACTAAATCAAGGTTGATATGCCAGAACCCACAAGAACACTGAAGTTAAGCACCTCAGGCTGGAAAGAGTACTAGGATGTGCAAGCCTCTTGCTGTTACAACAATGAAAAAAGCACACCTCCTATAAAATGAGGCAGTATGTATACTGCATAGGGAAGAGGTTCTCAGCCATGCCAGCCAGCTTGAACTAGTGTCAAGGAATTTTTCTTTTGTTCCACCTTCATTTTGAGTAACTTTTGATCTTTCTGTGTCTGGATTTGAGGAGTCAGGCTATCCAGAAGTTTCTGTTCAACTCTGTATGTCTATAGTCATTTGTGAGCAATTGCTTGTTGCCAGGTTTGGATGCATTTCAGGCAGAAAAGGTGATGGAAACTCTACGAAAACTTGCACAGGAAGGTCACACTGTTGTCTGTTCCATTCATCAGCCACGTGGATCGATCTATTCCAAGTTTGATGACCTTGTTCTTCTGTCCAGTGGGGCACTTGTCTATGCTGGCCCAGCCCACGACCATGCTCTCATGCACTTTGCAGAACTGGGGTGATTAATCACCCTTCCTGACTCATTTGAGTTGACATAGAATGCAATATCACCTGCATCCAAGCCTAACAACTATGTTCTCTATGAAATAGAGAACAAATTGTGCTGTTTGTTTGCTCTCTATTTTTTTTGAAGTCTGAATTGGAATCATTCTGGCAATTAGCACAGTGTTTTTGCACTATTAGGCCTCAGAAGTCAGCAGTTTGAAGTTGTCTTCTCAGCAGCTATATTTCAATTATAATTGGCCTGACAGAATGTCTCTCTTTTCAGTTTACCTCCAAATTGGTTCAATTGTAGGAATATGTATACAGATTTCAACCTGAAAACTGGGTCTGTTTGCATGCATGTTCATAGGCACACATGCCCAGAGCACATGAATCCTGCGGAGTACTTTGCTGACCTGATTTCAGTCGACTACAGCTCCTCTGAGACTGAAGCAGTCACCAAAGAGAAGATTGCAGGTCTGGTGGATGCATTTGCTCAGAAGGGAGTAAAATTAAACCACTCATTTCTCTATGGTGCCAACAAAGCAGAAGACGAAATGAAAGTTGAGATCCAACCTCCACAGAGTGTTGCAATTCAAAGGGGGAGCTGGTGGCGACAGTTCCGGTTGCTACTACGGCGGGCATGGATGCAGGTATGGCTTTCATCTGCTGTAGAGAAAAGGATCAAATTCCTGTATTAGAAAGCAATTTCTCTCAACTGAGAATAACTAGTAGTTGAGAATTAGTAGTTATAGTAGTCATGGAAATGACAACAATTAGGATTACAATTAGCTTCATAGTCTAGCCAGGAAGCAGAAAATCCTGGAGTAGCTGAAAGTGTGCTCTATTTTGTCAATAGGGCCAGGTTTGATGGGCTGACCTTGTACACAGATATGACCTAGCATATGGAGAACTGAGGTCCTTCACACCACAAAGCAAGTTTACCAAGTACAACTGGTAGAAATTAAAAAGACATGAGCTTTAGGCATGGCAGTGTATGGGAATCCATAGGCCTGTGTAGCCTGGATGGTATTTTGATAGGGGTGGAGGTTTTTGTAGGTAACACGTGACAAGGTAACAAACAAAGTGCGAGGCAATATGGCACTGACATCAGCACTCATCTTTGGTTCAATCTTTTGGCGTATGGGACACTCCCAGACTTCAATTCAGGATCGAATGGGCCTATTACAGGTATTAGCAGGACTTCTTTCACTGCTATCTTACCCTGTATTAGAGTCCTTGTGCAGAGTTTTTGGGGGCATTCTACCTGTATCCTTCTCAAAACATCTTTCATCTGCTATGATGCATGACTTGGATTTGCAAATTTGGTCTGAAATTTAGACAAGGCATTACAGAAGCTGTTCTGTTGGAGATGCTCAAGGCAAAGGTATTTCTCAATCAGGGCAATCAGAAATTGGTTCAAAGTGTAGTCCAACTGAACTGGAGACTAAAACTGCCTGTGAACTCTTCAGAGAATGTGCTCATGGAGTCCACATTCAAGCTGATGAAACTTGAGTGGATTCATATTTACTGAGCAGCTTTCCATAACAGGAATTTCTAATTGGAAAACTTTGTTGTGGAGGTTTCAGGTGGCAGCTGTTAATACAGCAATGGCAGCACTCACAAAGACTGTGAATGTGTTTCCAACTGAAAGATTGATAGTCCAAAGGGAGCAGGCCAAAGGAAGTTATGCATTGACCCCATATTTGGTGGCCAAGCTAGTAGCAGAGGCTCCAGTTAGTGCTGCTTTTCCACTCATGTTTGGTGCCATTCTTTATCCAATGGCTCGCCTTCATCCCACTCTTGGAAGGTTCTATTTCTCCCCATCTTATGGAGTAGGAGCAGGGAATTCGAGGCTTGTAAGGAGATCATATTCATTTACAGGAATAATAATCTGCAGTTGATTGTCCTTACCAATGATGGTGAAATTGTCCTTACTATTGGTCCTATTTTGCTCACCTACTAGGAACCAAGAGGGTTGAAATTTGCAGAGATTAGAGTCAACTTCTAATTTCCCCAAAATCAGTAGGTATTCTAACCACTGTGCTAAACCATTTGGTTGCTCCCTCATGTGGAATGGAAAGTCAAGTTACAGAAAGCAGATAGCAAATATGAATATGCAAACGTAGTCATGCACCATTCTGACTGGTATCTCTATGAAAAGATACAGATGCCTTTCTGACTTGAAATTTGATCATTTTGTTTATTTTGGAGGGAGCAGGTTTAGTGCATTTTCAGGGATAGTGATGGTTGAGGCTTTTGCAGCATCAGCAATGGGATTGACTGTTGGGGCTATTGCACCCTCAACTGAGGCTGCTTTGGCCCTTGGTCCTTCATTGATGACAGTTTTCATTGTATTTGGGGGCTACTATGTAAACTCAGAAAACACTCCAACAATTTTCCGTTGGATTCCAGAAGTCTCTCTTATCCGCTGGTATGTTATTTCTCCATTGCATGAGAGAAATCTGAAGGAATAGGAAGAGAATGGAGGAAGTTCACTATAACTGGAAGTGCTCAAGGAAGCTTGACCATTGGTAATGTCAGACACCAGAATTGAGGTTTTTACTGAGTTCATGTGGTTTTGTTCTTTTTGGTGATAATGCCAGGGCATTCCAAGCTTTATCAGTCAATGAGTTCAAAGGGCTCAAATTTCAGGGCACAAACACATTTGATTTAAGTGATGGTGAGCAGGTGAGTATGTTCCAGGTCATTCCAGTACCACATCAGACATTTGTACTAAGTCATGTGTGCTCTTGTCCTGCTTGTTTCTTGGCACCATAATGAATTTGCTTTTCAAGGCAAGGAAAGACTGGTCCTTTTGGGTTTCTGGGATTCAATTAAACCAATCACATCAGTGGTCCACAGTGTGATCCTCCACTGAATGCTTCAACTTTCAGTGTGATCTTTCACAGAATACTTTCTCCCACATGCCTGTTGACTTTTCCTCTTGCATGTAAGTGCAATGTGGACAACCAAGATGGAATTGTTCTATCCATTAATGAAAGGATTTTCTGTCAGCGTATTTACCTTTCACATAACTGTTCACTTTGTTGGTGGTTCTTAAACATAGATTGTAAACGTGTTACTCAGTAGCTTATTGGCTTCTATCCCTTCAGAGATTGTGCTGTCAAGATATGCAGGAGATTCGACCTTGAGAATCAGGTTTCAATGTGCAGGTATATGTATGAGTATTGTATGAATCAACTGTTCTATCGTAATGTAAGCAATCCCTTCTTGGGATTAGTGGTGACACTTCAGCATTCTTGGAGTATAGGATGACCCTACTGTCCTATTGTCTTATTTATTTCAGTGTAGGTGGTTTAATGCTGTTGGTTTTGGTGGAGACATGGAATGCAGGTGTTGGAAAGGCTATCATTTGGAAAAAGCACTGTAAGGGGTGCAATTACACAAGAGGCTCGAATTGCACTTTTCTGGTACTGGCTAACATATGTTCTATTGAAGAGAAATAAACCGCGCTACCAAGCTCTTGAGTCCCCCACTGCTGCTGTGGACCCAGTAAATTGAAAGTCAATGAGTTGGAGACATTACCCTTGATTGCGGCTTTCAGTGACCTCTACATGGTGGGTGTAAGGTGGGAACCCTAAACCTTTGTCATGCCTTGAGCATACTAGTGGACTGACATGGGTAAGCATATCAAGTTGTAGAACCTTTGAGCAGCAATGAAGCGAAGCCAGCCAGCAGTATACACTGTCTGTCAGTTGTCCATGGAAAGTACAAACTTGAGTATGCTCAGGATTAGGAGATCTGAGCTCCATTTTCGCTAGAATTTCCAAGTTGCAACTTCAGAATCTCGTGTAACATTCTCTTTTTTTCTGTGTTTAGAAGTTAGGTTTGATTTTCAATGTGACTTAAAGCATCTTGTTGAAGGGCTATCATGTTGGGGTGTGTGGAGTGTGGACCTGTTGAGACCCAAAAACTGTCTTTGTACACAACCAATCCAGTTTGTGGATGGGTTCACAAAAGCCAGTAGTCTAGAAGAAGCAACAAGATACTTGAAGGGCACGATTTTAGCGTTCAACACATAGTCTGGTTCAAGGACCTTGGAGTTTTCTGGAAAGAGAATTGGAAAATGTAAAAAGGGATAGATGATTGGGATCTTTTGTATAATCAATTTACTGATTGATTTGAGAGTGTTTTGGAGTTGTATTTCAAACTTTGAGAAAATCAAATTGAAGGATATTTGTTATTTGAATCTAGTTTTGATTGAAAGCCTCTTCTCAGTACACTGTGTATACAGCAGGGTAAAGGGCACTTTGCTATTGTTCAAGTTGGGTTCCACAATATCAGAATGGTGTTGAAAAACAGAAAATTTTGAAAACATGGAGATCTGAAAAAACACCTTTCCATTCTTCTTTACTTGGGAATTGGCTAAACAGATTCCAATTTGAAACTTTCCTTCAAAGGATAACTTATGAAAACTAAGGTTGCTAGACCTAAACAAGCTCTAATGAATCATTGTGAGTAGAATTAGTACAACTCAATCTATGAGAAGCAATATGTAGCATGAATTGTGAAAATCAGATGATGTTTTTACGTACTTAGATAGCAGTTTGGGTATTAAAACCTAGAGTTTATGTTTGTCTTGTATATACATTTGAGTCAAAAATGCTGAGGAATGATGGAATTGCTTCACACGAAGACATGGTTGTAAAACACATGATACACAATAGGGCATTTGAAAAAAGACATACACGTTTGACAAACTGCATAACACTATAAAGGTTGCCTTTTTGTACTTGTTACATTAAAGACAATGGCTTGTTTAACATACTCCATTGTTGGAGTCTCAAGAAAAAACCCAGGACATAATCAAGCAAGCAAAATGAAATTTCCCAACTTCACACAAATCTGAAGCAGAAATCAGAGCATTCCAGCAGCAAGATCAATCCCTGATAGAAGGCCAAATCTCTCTGCTGATCTTTCTCTTTGATGAGCATCATCACCAAAATAAATAAATAAATAAATAAAATATCAGTGCACAGATTCCAAGTACAAGAAAAACCAACACGAATTGTTGCATGATTGCAGTCAATTAACAGCTTACCTGATTCTGATTGTGTGTCTTTGCAAATCTGCCTGTGTTTTTTTGTTGGTGGATGTGTGTTGTCCTCATGCTGCCAAAGTGATACAGATTTTATTTTTATTCTTTTGCAGAGTAAGTATTTTGGTCTTGAGTTGGGAATCGAGCTTTCTTTTCTTCTCCTACTTTGTGCACCACTTCTCCTTCCACTTCTTTGTAGTTGCTGTTTTTTCTCAGCTCTTGGGGTAATGGGTGCAGTGATGATGATGTGCTCGTTGAGGTAGCTAGTTTTTCTTGTTGTGGGTTTTGTCATTGTGTTCTCCTCATGCTCTGAAAGTGGTGCAGTTTTCCTTCATGTAGTGTTTAGGGTTTCTGAGCTGGATATTTCTTTTTTGTTGTGTTTTTTCAGAGCTTGGGTTATGGGTGCAATTTTGACAAAGATTTGCTGCAAGTAGTTCTGGTTATGAGTGCGTGTGTGTGTTTTTTTGGGCCAGTTTCTTGATTTGTTGTTGTTTTTTCCGGGTGTCTGGTTTCCTGGGTCATTTGTTATGGGGCTCAGATTCTGGTTGAAGTTTTTTGTAAGCAATCCACATATGAAACAGAGTGGAGTCTGAAGCTCATCATACCAGAGGGGATCATCATCAAAGCTGCAGATACAAACTGTGTAATTGGAAGAAGCAACATGAGTCTCTTTGGCATGGGCAGGTTTGAGTTTTGTACCAATGCATCTGTCCTACATTGCAAATTCCATATGCAAAAAACATGAGAAAACAAATTTTCTTCATCAATTTCTTTTGCACATACACTTAAGCTTTATGAACAACTAACTAGCTCTACTTCCTGACATAGATAGAGGGGGATGCTGCAATTCCATAGAGCTGTAGAAGAAACCTAACTCATACTTGGATTTGAGGTTGCAAATGCAAGAGTACTCAAGAGTTGTTAGGAGAAAGCAAATGTGGCTGCATTGAATTTGGTTCCAAATGCTAAAACCCATTAAGGCTCCAAGTAATGAACGACAAAGATCACACATGCCAGAGCCCTCCATAAGTTCCAATGCCTTTTTTCTTACACCCATCACGGCAGTTTGGTCTATATAGTCCATGACTGCCATGGATAGCCAAGTGAATGAATGTGGGATCAATGCACATTCTGACCCAAGAAAAGTACACCATCTGGGAGCAAGGTAAATGGGTTGTCTCTCAATCTTCCCCCCACCACTTTCCTCCATTGTGCACACTTGGTAGAGGCAATGCTCTTGTGACCAAGCTGATATCTCTTGTTTTGTGGGAACCATGTAGAGTCATGTAGTTGATATGTGTTGTCACTTTTTATTGGTTATGGATGCTAGCAACTAAAAGAAATCAGTTTTGGGCTATGCATATGTAAATAGAACTGGATCTGATTTGGAACCAGACTTGCCTAGGATTTCCTTTTAAAGAACCCAGAATTCGGGAATTTTGAAGTGTGAAAAAACCAAGTTTGCAACTGGACCAGAGGTTCTAGCAAACCAAAAAAAATTCCTTGAACTAGAATTAGAGGTTATTTTAAAAAGGTTGGAACTAATACCAAGCTATTGCTTATTCTCAACTCCTCCAGGTAAATATTGAGACTGGCAAAATAGAGATAAAGAAAGGTCATTATGTCGACCTTCTGTCAGCAGTGGGGTTCGAACCCACGCCCCCTTACGAAGACCAGAACTTGAGTCTGGCGCCTTAGACCACTCGGCCATGCTGACGAGTTATGGCAGAGAATTTTTTAATATCTATTTGAATAGTAGAAACAGTGCTGTTACTTTTCCAAACTCCTGCACACAGGAAACAGAGAATTCTTAAAAGTTATCCTCAAAATCACCCCTTTTTAGGCCTGCCTTTTCCAGCCCTTTTTTTTACAATTTCTGGCAATATACAGCCAAATATTATAGGATTAAAAGTTAAAAGTGCTAAAATTAAGTGTTTTTCTAGATTTTCAATATTTAGCCAATTTTTTTGATCAATTGCCATTTTAGGGTGTTACATGAACAATCATCCCTTGTTCATAAAATGTTCACATCAGCTGAACCCAAATAACTTCACAATTTTTTTTTATTGGGAGGTGAATCATATACTATATACAGTAGAAGGCCACCTGCAACACCCATCTGTCGAATAATTAATTAAATTTGAAGATTCCATGTCCAAAAATAGAATATTTCAATAGATTCTTTATTTTCCTTCACAAAATTTTGTTCTTTGAAAAAAGTATAATATGAAAATTTCTACATTTCTATAAATAATTTATTTGTGTTAAAGTTGCCAAGGTATTATTACAATATTTAAAAAAAATTGACCCATGTGGCTCTTTTGCCTTGGTATATGGATCAATACATTTTACATTACTTAGAATATAATTTTGAGGTGAGGAAATCAAATCCTTTTGCATGATATCAAATGCAAGGAGACAAAACTCGAGCCGTTATATGTGGTTAACTTGGTAATTAAGTTTTTCCTTTAACTTTTCCTATTACTTGTTCTTGCCTAGTATGGTGGAGAAGATGATATCTAAGGTCAACTTAAAAACATCATGTCTTAACATGTGGTTTGATATCTCCTGATTGTTGGTTTTGCCATGTAAGTGATTTTGCAAATGATACTATGGTGTTTCACCAAACTCGGATACACTCATAAAATGTTCACAAATTACTTATACAAGAACCAATCAAAATCAAGTTTATTTATTTGTGCAATGTTAGAATGTCAACTCTTTATACAACATTGAATATATATAGTTAAGACAAATGAATGTAGAATGATACTCCTTTGAGAGCTAAGATTGTTATTTAAAAAGTTTTAACATAACCCTGATAAAAAGTAGAAAAGTAAGAGCCCCATATCAGATTTGAGGGGGTGTCCTTTTGATTCAAATTTCTTCTTGAAGTAATGCTAGTTAATTAATGCTCGTCAAGTGCACATGATCATCAATTTTTGGACAAAAATCAAACAAGGAAATTGGTCTCCTACAAATGTTTATCATATCTAACTATATTTGTCACTAATTGAAACTTTGCTTTGTGTTTTACTAAACAAAACTTTGTGGTTAGTTAAATCTTAGCTAGTTACTAAGTTTGAAATTTCAAACTAATTACAGATGAACTCACCTTCACATATTGAGTAAACAACACTAGAAGATAATATACATTGAGGAAGGCATGTGAAATTTGGTACTTTTAAATGGCACACAAGATTGACAAATGATGCATTTCATGGTTATTATCTTGCTTCACATGTCAAATTGTGACCTAATATATTATGCAATGGGAAAATAGAAGCTCCTCACATGCTTGGTAAGTTGCACTTAGCAAGTGTAAGATAGCCAAATGGGTGGCACATGCATCATAATGGGTAGCTAGGACCCCATTCCATTACATTATTAACATCTTTAGTGAATGGACAAGACACACCTATGAAATAGTTATGCAGACCAATGTTGGGCAATTCTTTGTTTTTTTTGAGAACCGTTGAGATTGGATTTAAAAAGATTTTATGACATTCGCTTCAATTTTTTTTCTAATTTTTTTTTTTTTTTTTCAATAGATTGAAACATGGTTTCAAAAACTACAAAAGATAATTTCACTTGAGTTTCAAAGTCCTAGTTTTCAAATATTTCATACCAATTGGTTTTCAAAGGTGGTTTTTATGTAACGGTTATCAAAAGCTATTTTTTTCAAACACTAATCTTTTTTTCAAATTAATTACAAAAAAGGTTTTAAAAAAATGAAAAACATATAAATTATTCTTCCAACATTTTATATGTCCACAAGTTCATCCTAATCAAAAGAACCTTCAAACTCTTCTAACTTTTCCTCAAAATCTAAATCCTTCTCAATCATCTTCACCAAATTGGAATGTGGTTTACAATCAATTTTAGAATCATTTGGTCAACTTTTGTTCACAAAAATCAATTTTTCTAAAGTGTTTAATTGTAAATGACATCTCCTTAGGTTTGTAAATATGTACATACTAAAGAAAAAAATCTTTTGAGTCTCAATTTGTGATCCTAGAATCCTTAGGATTTGGTGAGTTAAAAAACCAATAATAGGAATCATGGCTTCATGTTTTCCCCACTATTGAAGAGGAAACTTAATTTTCTTGGGATCTACTTGATAACGTTTGAAAATTAGGAGTTTTCTAGTCACAAGTTTTTTTGTTAGTTCACTTGTGCTAGGAGTTTCTTGAAAGATATCTAGACTATAACTTGATCTACACATCCAACTTGAAATTCTATCATTGGATGTAACTAATAATAACATTTCAAACATTAGTTATAACAATTGTTTATCATGTATTCTTTGATAATGTTCACATCTTTTCACGGCCAATAAAAGAAGATATTAAATGAAGGCTTTTTAATTTAAGGTCTAGCATTAGACATAACATCAGAATAATTTTTTCATGTCTTCTTTAAAAATGAAAAGAAAGATTCCAAAACACCACAAAATTCCCTTTTGATGTTGGTAGCAAGTAAAGACAACTAGCAAAAACAACTCAAAAGTAATCCCAAAATCATCATAAATCAATCGACTTGGGTACCTAGGTGAGTTTGTAACTTTTTCCTTGCATTTCAAGCACATGGTAATGGCAAACTACAACACACTAGACAATAACCAGTGGTTATTAAATTGGTTCAAAACACAAGCTCTCATAATGGGAAAAAGACAATCCACAATTATTTGAAAAATGTGCCAAATAAAAAGATGTGGCACTATCCCATTGATTTTGATAGTATTTTGCTTTCTATAACAAAGGATAATAACATTCTTGAATTGTAGGGCCTTGTGGAACATAATGATTTTGCTAGCAAACTTGTAACAAGAATTACACATGCAATGTTAATATATATTCAACTAGTGTAATTGAAGAAAGAAAGAAAGCCTTGAATTGGAAATGTTACTAACCTATAACCAATTAACACAATTTGATAAGAAGGAAAACATTAAAATTTTTGTAAAAGATTAAAAATTCACCTTGTCTTCACTGGTCTATTTAGCTTCCTTATGCGAATGTTTGAATATAAACATGCCTTGTTCCATTCCTCTTTTCTTTTCCCAAACTTTTTAGATCAATTTATGCATTTCTACAAATCTTACTATGAATATTTGATGGAAACAAATCTAAGGCTTTTGCAAACCTTTTCATCATACTAACAAGTCTTAAAAAAACATGGCCAAAACAAATATTATCTTCAAAACTTTGATCCAAACCTAGAACTTCACATTTCACAATTGACCTCAAAGCAATTATCATCACATTCAAATTTGACCCCTCATCTTTGATATATGCAATAATTTATCTTCTCAATCCATCTTGATCAAGCAATTTTGTCAAATGGTTGGCCAAGGCTTGACTAGTAGTTTCTGTTGTTTAAAACAAACCAATGGTCATTTGTTTAGGTTACCAATAAAATCCCAAGAAATTAATGACATTTGAACAAATATATCATGTGCCCCTTTTGACATCCATAAGTAGAAACTTGTTACAAATATATTATTTGCCAATTTTGGTAAATGTCTACTTGTTTTGTCTTCCACCACCAAATTAAGTAATATTTCATGAGACAATTTTTTTTTGGAAGGGTAAAAAGCTTGAGGAGACAAATGCAAAACTAGATGTTCAAACCAAACATTTTCCAAAATTGCAATGGTAATTAATTCTTCACAATTAAAAGCCCAAGGTCTTGCAAAAAATCTTTTTGCTACACATCATTCATTCATTTATTACCATTACTTTATGCCACAAATAACCATGAAAAGAATTAATTTAGGGAAAACAATAAACACCCCTTAATGAACATTATCTAACACAAAAAGTGGTCAACAACGGTAGTTGCTTGATTTCCATAGGGTTTGATTGTTTTGACCTCATGTATATGTCAAAAGATTGCTCTTTTTTAATGTTCAAATTTTTTATTACTTGGTATTTTTCCTTTGGATGAAGCACACTAAAGTGTAACACTTTTAAGCACATGTGGAAGTTCATAATTGTCTAAATTAACATTGCAAAAGTAATGTGAAGGTAGGATGCCTTGAATCACACAATCATTTTACAAGTTATCATTAGAATTTTATTATAAAACAATTTTCAACCCTAGTTTACTTTATGGAGAACTAAAATTTGGAAAATGAGCTTCTGAACTATTACTTTTGTTAAATAAATGACTTAATAAGAAAAAATCATAATTCAAAGTGCATAACAAATTTTCATTGGGTCCAAATTCTTTAAGGTGTACCACTAAGGACAAAAAAGACCTAGTCCTTAATGGAATCCTCTTTTGTCTTATATTTTGATCCCCATTAATATTAATGAGTCCATAATCAATGAGTATGGACTCCATGATGCACCTTCATATAATGTTTTGTAATGAATTAAAGATTCAATAATAATATGATATGATAACATTGATACCAAGGAATTTTTTTTGAAAAGATTTTGATAATTGAGACCAAATTCTTTAAGGAGTATCAAAATATTGTCATGTTGTGACCATTTTTGTACTCCTTTGCATAGTCCCATTTGACCATCTAGAAACACAAAACAAATGAGATTGATGGAATTTAAAATTGTAATGGTCTAACATATGGTATTTAAAATTAATTTGACTATTACATGTTTTGGAGTACTCCTTTGAAAATTCATTATATTATGATGATTCAAAAAATATTCATGAAATCTATACAATGTAATTATATTATATATATTACATTGTAATGTTGAGTTCATTCTCATTTTAGTCAATTATATTTAATCACATGACTAATTATAAATCTTAAAATCTTGTAAAAATTGTCTCATGACAACATTTAATGAATAGTGTAATATGCTTTCACCTTGTTCATGAGAAAAATGATGAGATCAAATTTGACTTAGAACAATAGAATATGCAAAATAATGTGTAAAACATGAAATAATCACATAGTGCAATTTGACTTAAAACCTGATAACACACAAAAAGACTAGTTCAAAAGTGCACCATACAAAGCTCATTAGGGGATATCTAATGTCTTGCTTAACTTAGAGTGACTCTTTTTGTGGTCGATTGATTTGTCATATGCCACACCAGCTTCTTCCATTCAAATTGTCTAGCTATGACTTTGCCCGCCTCATGTGGTGTAAAAGGACAACGATCCAGTACATGCTAACATATCCAAATTTCGATCCATTTATTCATTCAATAATTGGGTTGTGCACTGATTCCCAGAAGCATCAGATCTGTAGACAGAAATACTCAGCAAAGTTGGCGCTACACTTCACAGAACTTAGCCAAGTGCCAGACGACACCCCTAGAAAACAACAACATCAAAAGGGATTGATCACTAGAAGAGTTCCAAGTAGCAACCCAAAGAAAGAAAGAAAGAAAAAGCCAGAGAAAATATGTTGCGTGTCTCAAACCTTTTACAAAGGAGGACTGTGCAGAGAGAGAGAGAGAGAGAAAAGAAAAAGCTTTAAAAAGCAGCCTAAACTTATAAGAATCCGTTGAGGACGCCGATAAGAACTGACCTACTACCCAGTCCCAATTCCGGAAACCTTCCTTTCTTTAAGTCAACGAACTAAATGAGAACCTCACTGCCAGCTTCCCCCAGACCATGGGACAGCCAGAAAAGCCAGGCCGTTATTAGCTGCTGCTCTCCTCCGGCTAGATTATCCTTCCTTCTAGTACATGAGTACTTCAGTACTATTACGTGTAACTAGTAACGTGTTTCTTTCCCTACCCTGCCACAATTTATGCAGCAAACTTCCCAATTTTATACCCAACATGATGATCAGTTAGCTTCTTCTCCAATCAGTTCAAGTGCTGTTCCATAGCTTTGCTATCTCTGCTAGTGTATCAAAAGCAAGCTTTTTGCCCAGTCAACAACAACACCAGCCCAAGTACAATCGTGTTGCTTCTTCACCTAAACACATCCAGTGGAATCTAAATTATTTTGCATGCCTCCACTGAATTCATGCTGTTTTTTGAACTTTCTGTTGTTTCTTTGGAAAAACTTTCAAAAAGAATTAGCCTAGCAGGGGTTTGTTTCCTTGAAATTTTGGTTTCACTTTGCTTTCATTTCTCCTAGTTTTGATCCCAATCCATTGACTTCGGATGCTGCTTCCAGATAGATCCATTGGCTGCGAGGTATATTTGCTGCTATTTCTGATCTTTATTGGCAATTTTGGGGAAATGGGTTTCATTGGATTCCCCTCTGTGCTGATCCACGCTTCCAGGTAGTTCACGATGGGAAGACATCCTTCATGATGGATCTAGTGAACCCATTGACTTCTTCAGGTTTATTTAAGAATGTTCTCCACAGAATATGGCACACATCCAACTATTAAAAAACATTTCTAGATCTGATTTTTATTTCTGGACTATTAGGGTTCACCCTCACAACCAGTGTTGGGTTTAGGGTTCTACTATATGAAGAACTTCCGGGTTTGGTTTTGGTTTCAGTTCTGAAAATTAGACCCTGTTCCAGATAACCCAGACTAGAATTGGTGGTTAAGTTTTGGTTAGCTTCCTCCCCCTTTGTCCTTGGTTCTATATAATCTCTTTTTTTTTTCAATTTTTTTTCCCCCAAAAATCTCGATTCCAGTTCCACATATAAATGGAACAGGGAATCTGGTTCCCAGGTCCAGTTCGTTTTTTTCTGAAAGTCTAGTTCTGGTTTGGGTACCAGTTCCAATAAGTAGACCCAGTACTAGTTCAGTTTTTACTAACCGGAACCAGAACTGGGTACCCGCCCAATTTTGTTCACAACTTCACAGTAGGTAGGGTTTTTTTGGGGGCGAAATTTCACCAAATGGTGAATTTGTTTTTCAAAGTGGCGAAAATTTAGTGTTTTTAAAATTTCGTTAGTAAAAAATTATTATTTTTCATATAATTTTTAAAAATATCCCCAGATTCTATTCTAAGTTCCAGCAGGTAGCCAAAAAAATATAGAACAATGCTAGATTTTTAAAAACTTCTATAAATTTTTCTTCTTGCCAAATCTGGCTAAATCTTCTTATGGATGATCACCACTTCCACTAAAGCCCTCCATTCTACAGGCTATACATTCCACCCATGCTTGACAATCATATATATTTTAGCATATAAATCATTTATGGTTTTGGGGGTTTATCATTCAATCCCAAGAGGGAAATTTAACTGCTATGAGCTGCAGATTAGGTTTAGGGTTTTAGAGAATTCACTTATTTTTACTTAGAAGGAAAGGCCATGTTGGGATAACTACAAAAACTGTCAGAAAAAGTGTTTGAAGGAATAAGGCATCTATCTATCTACACATGAATTACTAGTTTGAAACCCTAAATTTGTAAGTGAAGTAAAATAAGCCACGTCCCTACTGATAATATTTTTTCAGACCTGGATTATCCGCATGTGATGTAACTTTGGATGGATGTAGATGAAAATGAAGTCTTGATTGTGTGGTTGGACTTCAAGTTACTTCAAATCTGGACTGATTGAGATGATGTTTATAACTTTGGATGGATGTAGATGAAAATGAATTTTCTATATTGTGTAGTTAGAGTCCAAGAGAATGGAGGCATCATCATGGGAAAGGAGAACCCGGAGAAGTGAAGAAAAGGGATATTTATTGGCAGGTAGGCAAGGATATTGTGTTTAGATTCATTATAGAGTATCGTAGCTTAATGGATTTTGGCCCCTAGGTAATAATAATAGGTCTATTTTTATATGAGGATTCTTGAAAGATGATGTTTTGGCTTCTGTTGAAACTTAAGATTAGTTATAGAGTTATAATATCTTGAAGGATTTTTGTTTCTTTTAGAGGATTTTTAGAAGATTATGTTTTTTCATGGTGAAATATATGAGTTTCCATAATTCTTCTTTTGCATTAAGATACTTTTTAATGTAAATGGCAAGGCCACAGTGTGACACACCCCTTGTTATTCTTATTGTAAAAACCTTGCCCTAATTCATAGTGTATTTGGTGGAATGCCTACAAAGAAAGTGTAAGAAACCACAGGCATTTAAAAAAATGAGATGCACGCACCATTCCGTTTTCAAAAATGCCTCACATCATTTTTTTTCCCCCATGATACCCACTTGGTATAACTGGAAATTTTTTTTTAATTAAATTAAAAATTGGTGATTTTATTTCATGCCATGTAATGCCTGAGGCCATAGGTATTACTGGACTTGGGCCCTTAGACCTTTCACAGGCCCTTATTCCAGTAATGCCTGCAACCTGGGGGCGTTACCCTACACATACCTGCCCACATTTTTCTGGTGTAATCCAAGAGCACCTTACAGAGAGTATTTTTCCACTTAGGCATTTTGAAAAAAATGGAATGCCCATTTTTGACAATCAATAATTCCAAACGTCTCACAATTTTAATTTTAATTTTTAATTTTTTCTAGTGATACCCACTATATTAAATTTCTAATAAATTTTAAAAAGTTGATGCAGGTCTTCACCCTTGGTAAAGCTAGTGGGATCAGGCTTTACCCTACACTTAAAATAACATTTGGGTGTAGGAAAGTGCCGTGCCAGCTATTACCTTGTAAGTATAAATAAATAAAAAGGTAAATATAAATTAATAAATAAAGAAAAAACACCGGAAAAGGGAACAAGAGAAGAAAAAAAAAGAAAGGATCAAAGTCCAAACAAAAGACCACACCCAAAAGTGCAGAACCCACAATGGGGAGCCATGTAAGTTCCTTTAATTCTTTCTCTATTGCTAATAATTAGTCCCTCAGCTTTTCCTTGTTGAATGCACAATTAAAAAAACAAACAAACAAACAAACAAAATAAAGTAAAAACACAGAAACAAAATAACCAAAAAAAAGAAACAAAACAACAAATGCCACTAAAGTTAAAATAAAATAGAAGTTAAAAAGTTTGCCTAATTAATCCAGGTTTTGTTTTTCAAGCTTTCAACTTGGTCCATTGCCAAGTATCCCAGCATTAATTAGCATTAAAAGTGCCGCTGAACATCTATGAAATGCCCAGATCTAGATGTTGCTAATTTATTTATTTTATTTCGAAAAATGGCCAAAAAATCCATAGAAATCACAAAATTCTCATGCTTTTTAAACGTTTTCTGAAAAAATTCTACCAAGTTGCCCCAAACAGAATCGGCTGAGATTATTTGTGTTTTTTTTTTCTGGTGGATAAATTCTGCAACTTGGCGAAATTTTTTTTCAGGAAAAGAAAAAAAAACACAAAAACATTTGTGATTTTCACAGATTTTTTCTCCATTTTTCGAAATAAAAATAATTATATTAGCCACATTTAGACCTAGGCACCTTCCTAAGTGGTCACTTGTAAAAGTAGCACTTTTGTAAAAATGTTACAGCCCCCCTAGGACAGTTTCCATTTAATGCTAATTAATGCTGGGGATCCTCGCCACTGGACAAGTGTTTGCTGATAATTGAGTTTTTCATATCTATCGCATAGGTTTTATTTTAAACATCGGGGTGTCATTCAGGTTATCAATATTTTATGAGTAAATAACACCATGAGTTATGCAGAAGAGTAGGTTATCACATAACCAATTGATAACTCCTGGTTATCCTACTGGTTATTAGCCAGTTGCAAAGTTGAAATGATCATTTTTGTTAGTATATTCATAAAATTATAAAATGTTTTAGGATTGATAACCTTCATGGATGATAACCAAGTCATCCATCCCTGTAGGTTCTGAGTAGGTTATTAAATTTTAATACAAGTTGGTTAGGTTATCAACCAGTTTTTTAAAAATCAATAACCAACCGGCCGGTAAGCAGATTGATAACCGGTCAAAACTCAATAACAGGCCAACACTGCACTTGGACTACTTGAGGAGTTTGAAAAAAAAAACAATAAAGCCAAGTTGTGTATTATATACTGAGTTTCAACATTTCGTACTCAGAATGAATAAAATGCAAACAGCACTGAAAGAGGGGGTTTCCTTACTTTGCGGATACCACTGAAAGATGGGGGTTTTGGGGATGAAAGGAGACGCAAAGACAGGGTGACTTTATGGATAACTCTAATATAATGATCCTTTATAGAATGGTCAAAAAATTTGTGTGAACTGTAAGCGCGTGGTGTAAATTAGGAACAACAAAACAAAAGCAGCAAGTCCACACTGGTTGCAAGCAACAGCCGTTCACTAAAATCAGTCATGAACCAACTGGCCGTTGCTACAACGACGGTGCAGCACGTGACTCAAGCACCAAACGTGCAACCACACGGTTATGCATAGCTCCGGCTTGATGATGATGATGAATGTGTGGGGACACTAGACGCGTTTAAAGGATTGTGCAAGAGATTCAAGCACAAACAGCTGATGAATCCTTTGCTGATGAATCCGCTGAACATCCGATTCTCCACCTCGAGAATAGCGGATCCACTTAAGTAGAACACCAATGTTCACGGATCACTAGTTACAATACCAAGCTTACATATGTGTCAACTAGGTGACCGAAGAGAGACTCGAGACATGCACAGAGGTCGAGAGAGAGAGAGAGAGTGAGAGAGAGAACTTGAGGCTTGAGCACAAGATAGAGAGAACCCATCATCTTCAAGAGCAGTTTCTCCTTTGAGAGAGAGAGCCTTGAGCCTTGAGCCTTGATCAGTACTAGATAGAGAACCACCCATCATCTTCAAGCTGAGCAGTTTCTCCTTGGTGAGAAAACTTCTCAGCTTCACCAACAAGGAAAGTAGTAGAAACTAGCTGGCTCTTGAGATCTGACGATATTGTTTGGGGCTCACTAGAGTATGCTTGGCGCGCGAACAGCAAAGAGTACTGCTCCACTAGGCCGGTTCTTTTTTCATCTGTGGAAATAATCAGAATCTTAGATCAGCATACAGTACTCGCTGTGATAACTTCGTCGGCAAGAAGCTAGTTGCAGAATATATAGAGCGACGTGGGTGGAGGTTTTGCAGACACCTTGAAGCTAGCTGCTGCTAGTAGCTAGAAATCTGGTACTGATCAGTGAGTGGGATCATCGTATAAACTGCTGCAGCAGCTGGGTTCCGTTGTTGGTGGCTTCACGCGCACACCACCACACGAAGTTAGTGGGTTCAGGTTCAAGCTGCAGCTAAAGTAATTGAATATGAGGACGATGGGGTCGACGGAGTTGCGGCGACCAGTGCGGCTCAGTTTGTGCTTGTTGATGTTGTTGTGTAACTACGTCGAGTTTGGGATTGCTGGCTATGCGGACTCATGGGTGCTGATACAGAAGAACGGTGGTGTGTCGGCGATGCATACGGTGCTGCTACATACCAACAAGCTGGTCATCTTCGATAGAACTGACTACGGTCCTTCGCAGATCAGGCTGCCGAACGGTATCTGCAGGAGAGACCCGAACGATTTAGCGCTCAAGGTGGACTGCTGGGCGCACTCGGTGGAGCTAGATCTCGCCACTAACACCATCCGACCTTTAGAGGTTCTAACCGATACTTGGTGCTCGTCGGGTGCCGTCACTTCGGATGGGACATTGACGCAAACTGGCGGGTGGAATGATGGAGGGAGGACAGTTCGTCTGATGGGACCTGGACCTACTGACAATTGGCGTGAGTTTGAGAACTCCTTGGCAGTAGCTCGATGGTATGCATCTGATCAGCTGCTGCCCAATCAAGCGATCATAGTTGTTGGAGGTCGAGCTGCATTCAGCTATGAGTTTGTTCCAAGGCCTAAAGGACAAGGAGTTTTCAAACTCCCTTTCTTGGCAGCGACCAATGAAGCAGGCGCCGAGAATAATCTCTACCCTTTCACCCATCTGCTACCTGATGGGAACCTTTTTATCTTCGCGAACAGAGACTCTATCCTCCTCAACTGGAAGAGTGGTGCCGTATTACGCAACTATCCAACAATTCCTGACGGACCTCGCAACTATCCATCCTCTGGATCCTCAGTCATGCTCCCCTTGTCAGCTGCGAACGGATTCACGGTTGCGGAGATCATGATCTGCGGGGGTGCACCAGATGGAGCTTTCCAGAAACGGAATTTCGCCATAGCGTTGCAAACTTGTGCTCGTATGGTGGTGACTGCAGCCGCTCCTAGATGGACCGTATCGCTAATGCCTATACCACGAGTGATGGGAGACATGCTGATCTTGCCGACTGGAGAAATACTCATCATCAATGGAGCTAAGCAAGGAACAGCAGGTTGGGGAAATGCAAAAACGCCTGTACTAACGCCAGTACTTTACAACCCAACTACATTCAGATACCAAGTGATGCGAGCCACCACCATTCCCAGGCTCTATCATTCTTCCGCAGTTGTTTTGCCTAGTGGTGAGATCTTCGTGGGTGGCAGCAACCCCAACGAAGGATATGTATTCTCTGGCGTTCCTTTCCCCACAGAGCTTCGCTACGAGAAGTACAGACCTTACTATCTCAATCCCGGCTACAACTTACGACGACCCAACATCGTTGGATCTCCCGCGGAAGTGTTATATGGCGCAGCTTTCAAAGTCACATTCTCACTAGGAATGAAACCAACAGGTGTTCTCTTCCGTCTCTACTTCCCTTCCTTCACGACTCATACATTCTCGCAGAATCAACGGATGCTGGTTTTGAGAGCAGGCGCGGTGGTTCCCGTAGGCAAACTCTACACAGCAACAGTGTTCGGTCCTCCAAGTGCCGTTCTAGCACCAGCTGGTTATTACCTTCTCACCATCATCAACTTCGGCACTCCTAGTCCATCAGTCTGGATACATATCGGCTAACCTCCTGCAGCAGCAACAGCAGCAGCAGCAGGAAGAACTAGGATTACTGCTGCAATCCTACTGCACCAGAAGTTCTTCACATCTCTAGACCAGATCTGCATCATCATGCACATCATGCATCTTCTTCCTGCATTCTAGAAAATTGTTGTTCCATTTAAATTCTTTTGTTGACCACTGAATTTATTTTATTTTAGTTTTGCAATAATAATACGGGGCTGCGTCTTGATGATGATGATGATGATGATGAATCTATATCTATAAATTATTCTTCCTGTACTACAGCGACGCTCCCATCATGATGATGATGTTCCTTCGATCCACTCAAATTATACCAAGCAACAGCTTAGCTAAATAGCTAGCTAGCCAACAAGCCAAACAAGTTCATGTATGAGTTTCCATTACTCTAGTTTTCAATTGAATCCTTTTCATGTGCAGCTGCTGATTTTTTACATCAAGCAATACTTGGCAGCTGTGTTGTACATTCATGTTCAGCAAATTATCCAAGTTATAATTATATATATATGAATTCATTGTGTTGTTAGTCCGCATGAGTCCTGAGCAAAATCAAAGAAAAAGGTGAGGGAATTTATTAATTTTTGAGAGATTTTGTTATATGTCATGAGTTTCACCTGGAGACTGGATTTTTTATTAGCAAGCTTGCAGCTGCTTTACTGTTTAATAGAGTAAGTTCCATGGTAATCTAAGTCTTTCCATTGTGTTTTTGTCTAGATCAACAACAGTCTATCTCTGATCCCTGGATTATAATTTTTGTGTAATATGAAGTTGTGGCAATAATTACTTAATTTTGCCCACTAATCAATTTCAAGTGTTGATCTTTAGACTACAGGTCAGGCTTCTCTTCAATATCAAATTGAGCTCTAGAGCTGTCTAACTTTATATTGTTCAAAGTTTTGCAAAAGACATTGGGGAGGACTGGCCAGGGGCAGGCTGGTACTAGTTTTTGCAATATTGAAACTTGGAGCTTAATTTTGGGTTGGAACTGGGAACTTGTTTTTGGCTTGCAAACTTCACTTGGGTCTTTGTTTGATTGGGTTGGAAACTTCTTCAAGGAGCTTGTTTTCAAGGCTTGCAAACTTCCCTTGGGTCTTTGTTTGATTGGGTTGGAAACTTCTTCAAGGAACTTGTTTTCAAGGCTTGCAAACTTCCCTTGGGTCTTTGTTTAATTGGGTTGGAAACTTCTTCAAGGAACTTGCTTTTGGGTTGGAGATTCAAGCTTGAACTTGTTTTTAAAGGGCAAGGTTCTTTTGGACACAATAGGCTTGTTTTCGAAGGGGTAAACAATTTACTGTCCTGGACCTCTTTAAATTGCAAGGGCCAATTTTTACTCGTTAGAGCAGGGGTTCTTTAAGGAGTGAAGAAATAAGGGATTTTGATTACTACTGAAGAGGAGCAATGGAGGGCTTGAATAGATCTGACACTCAAGATAAAGGACTCTTGTCACTTTCTAACCTACTAACTAGAGGTGAAGAACTCAGGAACCACTATGTGTTGGTGCAATGTGAATGGGTTGGTTTACTTCAATCTAGTTCAATGTCCCTCTAGATCAAAATCTAGTGGTTCATCAGCTTTTCCATCCTAGGATTATCCATCACATGGACCATGTGTGTGATCACATAAGGTCCAAAAGTTCACAAACTTGTTGGAAGTTAGTGTGTATCATCTATGGATGCTTGTGAGCTTTAGACAGGTTCATTATGTCCACAAACCAACCATTCATTGGAATATTGCCAATTTGTGCTGCTATTTTTGGTCCACCAGCCCACTCATAAGTCTTGACATGTGCATCACTAACAATTTGAGGTTGAATTACCTAGTTTGCCAAATTTTTAACATTTTGGAACAATTTCAATTCTAGGGTTATTTATGTTTTAATGCATTAAAGGTGCATTCACACTTGGTGTTAAGGACTCTAGTATTAAGTCCCATAAAACCAAGCTAGTCATTTAGGACCTAAACCTATTTACCATGACTTCAGATTTTATGTGAAGTTAACATTCACTTAATATTAAACAATCACCCATTTAACATTGGGTGCCACCTAAGATGCCACCTTGATTTTCACTTAACACTGACTTAACATTAGGTGTGAATGCACCAAGTTAAAAGTACTAAAATCCACTAGGATCTTGAAAAGAACAATATTATTTTGGAACATTCACTAAAGTATAATGCTTGTTACATGAGCTAAAAAGAGGGGCCATCATTTTTAACTAATAGAAAGTCTAACCCACATAATAATAATTTTAGATGAAGGGCATAGTTTGACACCAATGAAAGTAATGTCAATCTTGATCATTGTCTCAAAAAATAGATGTCCCATTGAAAGATACAGATAATAATTTTAGATTAATGGCCAAGAATGGGATGTGAATTAAAAAAAGACACTAATGAAAATATTAATTTGAATTCAGTGATCATCAATGTTTCATAAATAGAATTGACAACCTAGCAAGCTATGTGAGGATTCTCACTCCTTATTTAATTCTAGCTTGATACATGATAGAAAAAGATGTTAGGTTAATTCAGCCTTTCATCATGCCTTGGCATTTGACTTCATGTCTCCAAGTTTTGGCTGTTTGTGTTTTAACTAAAGAGGTTCCAAAGATGGCATTATGGTGCTTCACTGAAACCTTTTAGAGAGACTCTTGCAATATTCACATACAATCAACACCAGTGACATTTTTAGTGGAATATTTCAACTATTTTGTGGATTTTTTTTGAGAAAATGAATTTGCAACATGTGATTTTTCAGTGCAAAAATGTGTTTTTTCTTGTCAAAATTCACCAGTTTTGCAGAATCAAAAAATCTTTTATAAAAAAAAACATTGATTAACACTCTACATTCATTAGTACACATTTATATACAGTTGAACTCAGGATCAAAAAGCAAGTTTAGTTATTTGAAACTGATGTTAAAATTTATCATTTGTGTATGTACAACACTCCATCATAACTACATTGTATTTGAAATGTAAATGAAATACTTTGCATTAAATGCACAATGATATAATTGTTGCTAGAGTACCAAAATCTTTACTTGGAACTTAGTAAAATGAAAATAGGTGGGAATTGCTACAAATTTGTATTCATAATTTTTGTGTCCTTTCTAAGAATCCCCATCAAGGGAGGGGGACACTACTCAAAAAAATAGAAAATATGTGAGTAGAAATATAGGGTGCAATATATTGGTTGTCGAGTAGAAATTACAAGATAATTAATTTAAAAATAGGCTATGTATATTTTGAAAATAAAATTATAATTAATATAAGGTATGTGTAAACCTCTAATATTTAAAAAATTATATAAAAAATAGCACGTGCATTAGAGATTTAAAGTATTAGTTGTTAGTAGGTTCAATTATTGTGAAATAATGTTTTGATTATTGTGGGGTGTACATTGTGCATGATGATAACATTTTGGATTATGAGAAGTGTAAAGACATATATTGGTTGGATTGTTTTTATGCAAAGTCTTTGGATGAATTTGTGACTAATAAAAGTCTATAAATTGCAATTTTTTCCATTTCAATTACATTCCATAGTTTCATTTTTGCTTTCAGTTCCAAATTTTTCTAGCACCAAATTTTTTTTAACTAAAAATTTAAATTAGTATAAGGTATTGAAATTGATCATCAACTTGAACTTTGGAAATTCATAACTAAATTATATATACTCAATTAATCAATCAATAAAAAATCAAATAAAATACCATCTAAAATATCTTAAGAGATTTTTTTTTTTAAAAACCCCCAAAATATGCATCAAAAGTGTTCCTTACCAAAAGCTTCAAGGAACATAACCATCATTATTTTCTTGAAACTTTTTGCTTCTAGGAAATGCTTAAGAACATCAAAATCAAAATGTTTTTTATTACATTAAAGTTTCATAGTTTCTACAACCTAGTTAATGTATATACTAATTTTTAAAAGGTGAAAACCCTTTTTTATTTTATTTTTATATTTTCTTAAAGTTCAATGGGTTTGGAGTAAAATGAAAATATGATGTCCCATATGGTACCACCCAATCATACTTTCACATATTTTTTTCATATAAAACTCCATGTAAGAATATATGCTAGTTATTTGAGAATTGCAACCAACACAACGAGGAGTGAGGAATGGGGTTTTTGCTTGGGAATTTTACTACTTGAAGCTCTAGTCTTGTGCTCAATATGGTTGGGGGTTGGGTTGGGTTGTGGGTGCAAGAACATTGATATGACATGGGACAAAACATATCTTTTGATTAGATTGAGGCTCAACTCCTTAAGAGTGCTTCAATTGTTTGAGTTTGTTTCTCCAACATGTTTTGTGGACTTTTTTGTGAAATTATGAATGCTTCATTAGTGAATTTGCATTGTACAAAATTTGCACTTGTGCAACTTTTTGGCTTGAATATGTGAGTCCACATACATGTTCAATTTTTCATGTGCTATGTTCATCAAAGTGAGGATTGAAGCTTGGGGTTTTTGCTCAAATAATATCTTATTATTTTTGCATTTTGCTAATTGAACTTGAATTTTACATGTGATGCATGATTATTAGTTGAGTTGGGTTGTGAATGTAGGAACATTGATATTGCATTTGGCAAAGTCTCTTTTGAGACTGGGGTTCAACTCCCTTATGAGTGCTTTGTTTGAGTTTGTTTTGTGCGACTTACTTTCTAAACTTTAGTTTGAAACTTGAATGCAAGTCATTGGTAAGATTTGCACCATGCATTGGTGTAGCTCTTTGGTTGGAATAAGCAAATTTCCATGTTCAACTTTTTCTATTTAATGTATGTGCAATGTTCACTAATTGCCAAATTGCACAATTTGCATGTGTTTGAGATGCCAATGGGCCCTAAAAAAAAGCTAGAAAGTTGCAAGAAGTTTGATTTTAAATTACATGATGTAATCAATTGCATGACCACATAAAATATTATTAGACAAAAAATTTCATCACCAATTTATGGTTCAAATAGTCATGATTCCCCCTTGCAGTCTAGAGCCAATGTAGCAATTTCCCAAAAAAACCACATTAAAAATCTTGATAAAAAAGCTTCCAAAATAAAATTTGGGTTTCTTCTTTTTCACTTGAACTAGTTAGTAAAGACAATGAAAACATAATGCCATATACTTTGACATGCAATGTTAAATAGGGGAACAAAACTATTTAAAATACTTTCAAATTTTAAAATAAAGTGCCAAGGAATATTATTTGACCAATTTTAGAACTTTAATCACTCCTTGAGGTGGTTCCTTGAGGTACCACCCAATCATACTTCACTTTGTGAGCTTCAACAAACAATTAAAAACAAAATAATTATTGTCAAACCTTAATTATTTCAATAGATATTAACATTAATGACATAAATGGAAATTAACATTGATCGTTAGGTGTACACATGATTGGCCTCAAATGTTTGTGGAAAAGATCAATGATCCAAACAAACCTCAGGGATGTCATTTTGTAGATTAACATTGATATATTGAAACATTTCCTTACATTATTGGGTGCCAAACCTTTGGTTATCTTTTCGAAATCATCATTTATTATGATCAACATTAATTTGAAAGGAACCAATGAAAGGAGGTCATCATTCATTTAACTTTGATGCCCTTTACACACATCAACCGTTTATCTAATTGCTTATGTCAAAAAAGTGTAAGGTGGGGTAAAGTGTAAGGAGATGTTCAATAAATTAATGTTAATCCCAAAAATGTTTTTTTCAAAAATTAGGGGATCATTTCTTGGGAGATCTTTTTTTGGATTAACATTAATCTTGTCAACAAACATTCTAGGCCCACCATGTGTACATGGATTTTCATTTATATCATTAGCACTAATCTCTGCTTAAATAAACACATGTTTGACACCCATTACTTTACCCCATATCACAGTTTTTTGACATAAGCAATAAGATAATTAGTTAGTTGATGTGTGGAATGGGCATCAAAGGTAAATGGGAAATGAACTCCTTTCATTTGTTCCAATTTTCAAATTAGCATTGATCATAATATAAAATGATTTCAAAAACATAAGCAAAGGTTTGGCACCCACTAATATAATGCCTACTAGTGCAAGTGCTTCAAATTATAATTTGGACACAGTGCAAATTGCCCACATTAGAAAGAAAACTTTTAATAAAATAAGCAATCATAAATAAAGAGTAGCCATAAGAACCTTCCCTAAGCTCAAAGGTAAAAGTCTTGAAAAATGATTTGGTTTCAAGATAATGGAGGTGGCTTCATCCATACAATGTAACCCCCTCATCTCCATGTTATGGAAGGAAAATGCACATTTCGAAAGTGGTGAATTTCATATTTGGAAGAATTGTCTTGTAGCTCCAACAAAACATTACTTTTGCATTGCCTAACATCTACTATTCTACTACAAACTTATATTTCCTTTAAAATGGAAACCTAAGAAAATTAACATATATTTATTGTGAAGTTAAGCTTCATCAAAGTTCAAGCATATGATCTAATAAGGGGAATAATGAAAAAGAACATTTCATGGTGGCCAATTTTTTTTTCATGATGACATTTCACTAGCTTGAAAGATTTTCATTAAATGGCCCAAAAAAATATCTTTGAATTTTCTATTTGCCAAATTTCAAGAATTTTTTTTGAATCACTAGATTTTTGTGGTAAATTCTAGTATTTGTAGCAAAAAATATAGATGGATGTTTAAATATTTTTATTTCATATTTATTTGATAACCAAATTTAGCCACATTATCATCTTATGATTGATTGCCACTTCAAAAACATCACATAAATAAAATAAATGAATCAAAAGCACTAATGGCCATGTTTTGCACCAATCTTGAGGGGTATGATATTAACCACCAAATTCCTTTAGGGTATAAATGTAGATATGTCCAATACATGTGTGCATTTTATTGATCAATGATCATTTTTTGAAAGACCAAAGTTTATAACAAATCACTAATCCTTAAATTTTCAATTACCTAGCCCCCTACTTCATAACCTTTATTCCAAAAGTTTGAAAAATCACCTTGCCTTGATTGAAATATCTAGATTTCTTGTAGGTTAAAAACACCATTTTACCTAATGATATAACCAAAGGATTCTTACAATTATTTTAAGTTATTTAGGTTTGGTTATGAATGTAAATATTGTTACATGTAATCTATGTTACCTTTTATGTTGTGGCCAACGTAACAATATTTTGTGCAATAATCACATTTGTAACAATATTGCATGTTCATATCACAATTTTTTATATTTTTTTTTATTCCAATTATCAAAATTGGTTTTTAAAACTAGGTTGGATTTATTTTTCTTCAAATTTTTAATTTAAGATATCCAACAAGGATATCAAAATCTTTTTTTAATGGATCTCACTCTTTCCAATATTTTGCTAAATAATATGTGTTAGATATTCAAGGTGGTTATCATAACCTAGATAACAAAATCCAACAATTTTATTACAAACAATTTGTTTTCAAAGAGATGAAATTAAAAGTCCACAATCTTCTCTCATTCAAACCCACCCTCATAGTCTTTTAAATCTTTTTATAAGCAAACATCAACTTCAATAAACTTTTCAAGCTAAAAGGCGAAGTACAATTCACCCTAGGATATTAGGTCAATTTTTGTTAATAGATATTAACGTATTTAAATTATCTAATTATAGCCAACATTTCTTCAAATTTGTAAGTATCCCAACCAAGGAAAAAATCTTTTCACTTTCAATTTGACCAACATTGCCATAATGACACCTTGGATTCAGTAAGGATCAAGTTGTGTAATAGATATTTTTAATGCATACTTGCAAGAGAAATTCTTGAAAGATTTTAAGAAGGAAGAAAATTTCAAAGACAAATGATTAATCTAATGTCTAATTTTCCAATGAACTATGCTCCTAGACTAAATATTTTAATGATAAAATTTATTAATACTTGTCCATTTTTTGTAACTATGCACTTGTGTAGGATGTGGGAGTTGGAGTAAGCTTCTAACCTAGATACACCTTTGTTTATTGAATCAGTGAGAGGTGTTGTGCATGGGCACCCTATGGATTCAAACAATTCAAAATATTTAAATTCATGGTGTTATTATTTGGCAAGCCTTCACAAATAGCAACACACTACACTAAGATGAAAGCTTACTAATAGTTTGTTGCAAACTTATGATAATGGGATTGCTTCAATGTTTGACATGCCAATTGTTGACAGTACAAATGTGTTGGTGAATTACATAGGGGTGACTAAAAACATATTGAAACTTGATTATGGTCCAATGCATACTCCCATTATCATTTTCAAATGTGAATGGATGAAATCAGAAGACAATCAAGGAAATCTAACATATGTAAGGGATGATGTTGGATTCCTTAAAATGTATTTTTTACACAAACCGCCTCTCATGTTTGAACCTTTCATAAATTTTCCTACTCAAGCAACATAGGTGTTTTTCTTTGGTGACCTAAAAAGACCAAGTTGAAAAGTTGTTTTGTGAAAGGAAGGTTTGTTTAAGAGAGAAGTGGCAAATATAGAAGATATGTTCATTGTAACAAGAGTGGAAACATGTGGTTTGAGTGCTCCAATTGAATTCCTTACACCCCCAAGTATTACATCCATAATAAGAACCATAATTGTTAACTAAGACAATTTTCTAGCATTTATAAAGTTTTAGAATAGGTTTTTAGTACATTCTTTTACTTGAGCATTCTTGCCACAATGTTGAATTTTCTCAAGATTGAAAAATGATAATAATATTTGCACATTCCCTTCAAAAAATTTCTAATATATTTGAAGTTTGGTAGTTTGGTAGCACTTTTTTTTTCACCTAATGATGTGATAATAAAACTTGAAAATCTCTTGTGATCATACTAAATTTGTAAAATTTATGTGAAACAGTCTTAATACATTGAAAAATATTAATTTGCCACAAGTGAACCAATAAATGTAATGTTGAACTACTCATATTCTAGTCATTTTCTAATCCGAAAAAATGCCAAACCATGATTATACACATCTTTACATGAGTCATTTTATAATCCTATGAAAATTGAAAGTTGTTCATTTCCAAGTCATTTGACAGTCATGTCACATCCCAACTCATCATTAAACATGTCATTACAAAATAGACATTATGTAGTCATAAAACATTTGCCAAATTGTTCATTATCTAGTCATTTATTAGTCAAACTAGATTGTCATGTCATCACTTTCCACATCATTTGCAATGTAGTCATTTTATAATCATTAATGTAACAATTAAAAGTCCATGAGATATTAGGTATTGTCATTGATGTCAAATGGATGAAATAATGTGGATGACAATTGAAAGTCCATGTTGTGATGTCCTCTCTCTTGTTGCCATCTTTAATAATGAAATTCACTAATTACAACAACAATTGATATATGACTATCTCACTTCACACATAGGATTCAATGGAATGGATTTATGACTATAGTCATTCATGGAGTCATTGAGGACATATAACAATTATTTTTGTGGTTGGAAAGGACAAGATTATTTCTTGTGATTAATCCTTAAATGTCACATTAGACCATTAATTTTTATTTGCTTAAAAATCTAGCCCAACACTTATTTCACAAGTTTCATCCATTTGGTTTCTATGGACAAGGCCATGATTTATTTATTTTTAATTATTCAATGAAAACCTATTACCTTTGTACACATGATACATAAATGGGTGTAATGTGAAATGCATTATGTCCCCACAATTCATGCCCTTACAATTAGCCCTCATAGGCACTTATTCTCATTCATCTATTTTGCATGAATGCACAAACATGGAATTTTTCCACACCTAAGCAAAAACTTAGGAAACTATTACTACACTATTATTACATAGTACATGTCAATCACTAAAATGAACCCCTCAAAAGAATTCATGGTTCCCATTCTAAAAGTCTCACTAACCCCATAGGTTTTTTTTCAAATCTAAACACAAGCCTATTCTACAAACCATACACATTTATGCATATTTTTTACATTATGTCATGTGCTACTAGATTGGCACCCAACACTATTGAAACTAAAAGAGCCATGACATGGGGATAAATCTCCCAATATGAAAAAAATAAAACCTTATTCATACTACTAGGTTCCAACAACACATAACAAATTACAAATTATTATTATCTTCCAATAAATAATTTACAATTAATATTATAAACCTCTTTTATTTAGAGATGATTTAAAACATCTTCAAAAGATGAGGGAAAAATTGTGACAATAAATTGAAAAACAATTGAACTCATCCTTATTTGTGCCATGTGTAGTTCTACATCCTTCAAGATATTAGCTCCATGTTCTTTGAAAATCTTGTAACCTAGCACTGATGTATGGCCTTTCCACAAGGTGGGTTCATGTTTTCATCCATCCTTTTTGAAAATCTCTTCTAGGTCAAAACATAGTAAAAGGAACTAGAGGTGTCAAGGTAAAAATCTTTTTCCAAGGATTGCACATGACACGTGTCATTTTTGGGTTGGTTTATAACTTTTAAATTTGTGTTTCGAGTACCCCCTTTAACACTACATTTTAAATATAAATACATTTTAACTACTTGTAAATTGATTTTCTATCACGTGTATTATGCATTCATGCCTTTTATTACATAAACTGCATGAATGACACGCAGTTGGGTGGCTCCTTTGACTATGTTTTTACCCTTCCTCTAACTTTACACGAGTTGTGAATTCTTTCAAGTTGGGCTTTATGCATACTAGTGTGTGCCCCGTGCCTAAGGCACAAGTGTGTGTGTGTCAGGGAGGAGAAGCAAATTTTCTTTTGATTTTCCCACCTTCCTTCCTTTCCCTCTTCCTTTATGTTTTTCCTCTCCACCTTGCTTGGTATGTTTTATGTTCCCTTATGTTCCCAAATAATTCCCAATAACACCATTTTTTGACAAAAAATATCAAAAATGATTTTTAAAAATGTTTTACCTTGTCAAGTAAGTATTTCAAGGGAGAGGATATACCAATGCCCACTACCACTTTTTATAACCGTCGGATATATGACACTGACATGGGAGATTAATCCTCTTAGGAAAAATTAGAATACACCAAGATAAATGAGATTTCCGGGGTCCTGGCGGCCTGATTTCGTATGGCCTCCTCCGCCGTTGGATTTACCGCCTAGATCTAACATCTCTGCTGACACGTCTACATGAACAGGTACGTAGTAGCAAGTTAGCTAGCTTAGCTGTAACCTCCTCCCCGTCTTTCCCATAAATCATGTCTTTCCTATAATGTTGGCTTTCTAAAGGCGACTGTCCGTCCTTGTCTTTCCCATAAATATTGACGATACATATTACGAAATTACGATTACAAACTACAGTTCCAAAACCTCTCTATATACGACATTTCGCATATATCCATCAGGACCCTGGCTGCTGAAAATCTTGATGTTTGCACTACTTGTAACCCTTGAAATAGCAACATACAGCTGACCATGGGAATAGACCGGAGACGACAAATATACCCCAACGTTGTTGAATGTCTGACCTTGACTCTTGTTGATTGTGATCGCAAATGCCACTCGAACTGGAAATTGACGACGATGCAAAACAAATGGCCAATCAGTCCCGGAGGGGGACATGATGATGCGGGGTATGAACACACATTTGCCGACATTGTTCCCTGTGATGATCTCCGCTTCAATGACACGTTGACCCAATCTTTTGACAATCAACCTCGTACCATTGCACAATCCTATTGATTGATTGAGATTGCGCAACAAAAGGATTGGCACACCCACTTTGAGTTGGAGCTCATGATTTGCGATACCGCTGAATCACAAAGTGTTTAGAAATTCCACCGGATACAATGAATCCATTGAAACTCCTGCAGCAACACTTGCACCTTCTTCTGTTGGAGCCAAAGAATTTGCGCTCAGATACGTGTGCGATTCTTCAGATAGTGATTCTAAAATTGCATTGTTGACTTCATCAACGTCAGTATTTTTGGGGGCTAGAATGCTGCGTTGCATAAGATACATGGCATCCCCAGAGTGGCACCGGTGATCCGGATAGATGGTTCGAATTAATC
>Ga0209611_10000789_pt1 | contig 50063 bp, 36 predicted proteins | sample S1TSphgellanicum_3_FD_187693 | JGI IMG/M metagenome (GOLD analysis project Ga0209611, IMG submission 187693) | Host-associated microbial communities from peat moss isolated from Minnesota, USA - S1T2_Fc - Sphagnum magellanicum MG (SPAdes) (version 2) | ecosystem: Host-associated > Plants > Peat... | reverse complement strand
TGATTTGTCTCATGGCGCTTGTTGCTCCAACCCTAGTTCACTAAATTTGAGAGGGATATGAAGTTACACGATCCGGGGTCGGAATTGGGGTTTGCGGTGGTAGTTTTTGGGCCTGTTTTTGGACACGCGGTTTTCTGGATGCGGCAGAACTCGGCACAGGATTGATACTGATGGAAAACTGTGATTGGGAAAGTTAAACCTAAGTCTGAGCAATGCGGCAGCTATGCCTAACGGCATCGATCATTACCGAACAGAATGCTCATGAGGTCCCCCATGTAACTTGTTTCAAGGGTCCCTGAAAGAAAGGCTTGCCTTAGACACCTGTGTGTCATGGACCTTTTGCATAGAGGTTGAAGTTTGTTGCTATGCCGGGATACTCCAAAACTGACTCCCTCGATAGTAACAGAATGCCATATCATCAGAGTGAGCTTTGTTTGGCATACTGAATTGAGGCTTTGTACTGTAGATGAGCCACTCAGCTGAGCCGCCCAGCAGCACTTGCAATGCCATTGCAAACCAGGACTTGTGGTCTGAAACCAATCAGTAGAACTCATTTGGTTTTGTGCTGGCTGATTGGAAAATAGATAACAGAACGATTGCGGGATCCACGAGGGCTCCGGAAGGGAGGTCCTCCAGGAGGGAATGTGCGAAACTTGGGTTCAAATGCACTTCATGCACTTGGTCACAATGGACCCCAGCGGGGCTTCATTAGGCAGGTGAGTATGTCATTTTCATATTTTGGCTTTGCATACTCATATACACACTGGAAATCAGTCAGAAACATCTTTCTTGTGTCCTTTACTGCTTCTCTATGGGGATATAAGAGTGTCTGAAGAACAAGAATTGAGCATCATGTTAGGGTTTCAATCTCAGTCTTCCAGGCATTTGCATGTGTGTAAGTAAAATGACAGTCATTAAGTAATGCCATAAGTTTGAGCCAAGGTGGTGTATTATCTGCAAGGCTGACCTGTTGGGGTGGATGACAGCAGGGGGAGGTTTTCAATGCAGAAGATCAGCCTCCCAGAAAGAGACGGCTGCTCTCAGCTGTTGTGAAGGTGTGTGAATTAGAGGTCTAGTATGTAACTGGCTTACTGGGTGCAGGTTTAGTTCACATGCTTTTCCCCTGTGATCCTCCCAATTTCAGGTCTTGATGAGCATTTATTCTGTAAGGCTCAGTTAGCTACTCAGTCACAACTGCAATTTTGAGTTTCTGAGTGGAACCTATTGCAGAGATCTTGGTTTGTTAGTGATAGTTTTTCATTGGAATTTTGTAGCTGCAAGGTCATGGTAGATGTGTTTGTGGGAGGTATTGTCAAAATGATGGTGTTTGATCAGCTGATCTTTCTTGAGCTTCTTAATGACAAGTTCTTCATTAGTTTCTATGTGCGTTCCTTAGGGTGTTTGTCCTGATTTGACTGTTTTCTCCAGGTTGAAGACGAACAAGACACTGTTGCAGAAAAGGAAAAGGAAAAGGAGGGCTTTGATGAAGAAGAACCCGAGAAGGAGGATGCAGATGAAGAGACTGATGTAGCAGATCGACGGCCAACTCTTCAACGTAATTATAATACTGATGACTCTCATCCTCTGGCATCAGTGGATCCTCAAGCACGAATGAAGGATGGTCCGCTTTCTGATGCCAACAACAAGGCTCGTCCTTATCCACACAATGATCGCCCTCGGGAGATTCGTCACAGAGACAGAGGCTTTCTTGTGCGTGTTAGCACTCCAGCAAGTCAACATGTAAGTGTCTTGGTGTTGGAGTTAACTTTTCCTGGTCTCATCTTCTACGAGGATGAAGCTGAAGCTTTACTAGGAGATGTTCAATCTGGCCCAAATGTCTGATCACTGTATAGAGTTGGCAGACACTTATGACATAGCTCCTTCTCATGTGCTAGTACCAGAAATACTTTCATGTTGAGTTTGGCATACTTAACCAGTCCCTTCTGTATTTAAACATGGAGACCTCCTTGGATTGATGACTTAATTTTTCCCTTCAGGAAAATGAAGACATAATATAATAAGATCAGAAAGCCTGTCCTAAGCAAATTTTCCTTAAATTGAAAACCAATTCAGTTTATTTGTATGGATCAGTCATCAAAAGTAACAATGTTTGACATGCATTTGCAGGAGCAAGGAACACTACTTGCAGAGCCATTGCCAAGGATTTTACCAAAGACGAATGATCCCAACCTAGCAAAACGAAACCGTCGCATGTTTGGGGCACTCATAGGGACTCTTGAGGTAGATATTCCTCCCCTCTCCTGTCCTAGGTCTCATGTTCTACATTGTCAATATAGATAACAAATGACATTGAAAAGTGTGAGTCTTGTTGACATTTTCCACCATAAGTGCAACAGTTTCATGTATCTATGTCACATCTTGAATTGTGCAAGTGATATCCTTTCCTGGAGATAGAAGTGACATAGAATCCTCAGGGATAGTCTAGACCTCATTAATGAGGACTCCATTGAAAGATTTCTGCCGATTGAAACTCTTGTGGAAATTTCTGTCTCTCTGATAGTTAATCAAAAAGTGAGGTGAACATCACTGCATTCTGATCTAGAGAGAGGAATTGGTGGAGGAGGGTAAAGGTTGCATAGAAAGCCAAGAAGGGATTGAGGGAAATCTCATGGAATTACATTGCCCAAAGTTAACTTCTGTGAGTGATGCACACATGGACACATGGCTGATGAGTCACAAGTATTGTTGGGCTATGCAGAAATTCAGGCAGGAGGATCAAAAACTCTCTGGGTCAGAGGCATTCATGCGGAGATCTGATTCCTTGAAGCGGGTGAGTTTCTTGCTGTGATGGAATGTCCTCTCTCATAAATTTTTTTTGCTGAACTTTCACTTATTATGTGGACCTTGAGCATTGTTAGAATCATGCCTGAAACTAATTGTGCAGGAAGATTAAGTACATCCCTTGTCCAAGTCACAATGCCAGCTGGTTGCAAGATGCAGAGAACTGTATAACTTAGCCTTTTGTAGGGTATTAGAAATGTGAATGCTTGAACTCTTGAGTATCAAATGACCAAATGGTTCTACTTTTAATAGCCTCAGGTTGCCTATGGGTTAGGACAGTGAACAGACAGCAAGCAAGTGTACTGAAGTCAGTTGGAGAGTTTCATTCATCTTGGACTTGGTCTGTGGCAGGCTGAGCAGAAAGCACAAGAGGAAAGTGAGCGCTTGCGACAACAGGAGCGTGAACAGCTTGCTGAGAAACGTAAAAATGACCTGGTATAATTCATACCTACTTTGACTCAAAGTATCTTCAGAGCAATTCCTTCTGTTTCTGTGATGTGTTTGTTTTGTTCTTTTTTACAAGCTACAAGGATTCACATTAGAGTTGACTCAAGGTGCTAATTATGTGTGAGCTCTGTGCATATGATGGTTGTGGTACACAGACATTGAGAGCAAATCTGGCAGCTCAGGCAGATGAGAAGCAACTCGAACTACTCTTTTTACAGTGGACAGAGCATCATACTCACCTTTGCTCCTTTCTACGGTTGGTCTCATTTGTTCTCTTGAACGTGTTTGTAGGTCTAGTTTCATTAATGCAGGAAGTGTCTGCAGAAAGTTTGACCATAGCAGGGATGAATTGACACTTGGTTCTGTACAATGAAAGTGTACTAGTATAGAGTCCTTGAGGAATTTCTACTCAGGGTGTCAGCTGGCATTGTTATTTTCAGCTGAACTGGCCTATTTTTGTAATATATGTTTCTCCTGAGATGCTCATATTTGTATGGACTTTGGACAGAACAACAGCAGAGCCTGCAATTTATTTTATGCCTGCCAAGCCTTCTGAGGAGACAGACAAACTATTACAGGAGTCTCAACAGGTACACTGTTAACTGAACTCTTCAGGTTCTAAAACTTTCCTCAATGTTGCCATTATTGTCTAAAGACCTACAGTAGCCATCAGTGGTATCCTTATAGGATATGTTCAGGCTGCAGGAGGCCCCAACCACTGCCCTCTATTGAGGCCTGTCTATAGGTCAGGTTTTGACACTTGCTTGTATATGGGCAAGCTAAAATGGAATGAAGCTTACCTTCAGATGCTTGTTGCTGCTTGGAGGAGGACACTATTGACTCTTTTTATTAGCTATGCCACTTGAATTCTAGCCAACATCATGACTGAGAATCTTTCTTTTGCTTCTGGAAAAGCAACAGAAACTCTGAACACATATTTTAGATAATTGTGTGCCCAGTATTTTGGGCAGATAATTGTATGCTTATCTACACATACTGTTGGGAGCTGATGATGTCAGTGGGGAGTCACTGCTGTTGACGATGAATGTGGTGGTCTGACATATTATGAGCGACACTCACAAGATTATGACCACACTTGTTCTTCTGGTGCTCATTTTGGTTTTGTTGGAGCTGACACAGTGATTGCATAGAAACTGTTATTGTGGAGTTTTTCTGCAATCTACTAGATTTGGTTGGCCAGGGATCCAAAGCATGCAAGGGTACACATTGCACTGTCTGGAATCCAAGCACAAGAGCCTCCACCATCATAACTTGCATTTGTGGCTGTCTACTGCAAAGAGAACTGGGGTGACATAGTTGATGTAATGGGATGTTTGTTCTTGTTGCAGGGACTGGAAGGGTGGAAAGTCAAGTGTCAAGAAGAGCTGAATGAGTATCGAAAGCAAGTGGCTGCAGATCATGCGGCTAATTTGGAGTTGGAAATTGAGAGATGGCAGTCAAGACGAGCCAACAATGTTTCAAACACACATGCTGAGGCTGACATTGGGACAGATGAAGGTGGGGATTCCTTCAAGGACCATAACACTGTAAGGGGGGATCCCAAAGGGGATGAGAACATTGAAGAATATGTTGAACAGGCTATTGTTATGGATGATGATGATGATGAGACGGCCAACGTGGTTGGGGAAGGTGGAGAGGTGTTGCTGGACAGAGAGGGTCCAGAAAGAGCTGAAAGTTTGGAGGTTAAGGGAGGTAGAAATGTGGAAAGTACCTTGAATGGAATACATGGTTATGGGAGTGGAGCTGAAATCAAAGAAGATGATTTGGCAATATGATCTTCAATGGTGATGTTTGCCACATTCCTTCATCAAGAAACCTCAACCTTCTGTGTGTTGGGGTAGTCTTTTTGACTCTTCATGACCTAGAGCAGTTGAGTAACAGGGCCAGTTTTTACTGCTCTGAATATGCAGTAGAATCTGTTTCAGAGATCCCGTAGCATGTGAATGTACAGCCAGGTCCAACAATCTATAGATTCTGGTGTTCCTTGCATGCATATTCCAGTTGGCATATCACTAATGTTCTGCTGAAACATCTTACCTTCAAGAAACTCAAAGGTAAATTATGGTTGCTGTTTATCTGCAGTCTCCAAATCTTCTAGCTGCCTTCCCTCTTAATGAAGAATGACTTGATCGTGAAGCCAACCAGTTGTGTTGCTTCTCACAATGTTCCAGACTTTAGGATGATTGTCGCACTGCACCATAGTTGCACAGGACTCTAGGAAAAAAGAGGCAAGAAGCTTCTTCAGTCTGGAGTGGCTTGGGCTGCAGTGCATTGGTCACCAATTTCTGTCACAGTTCAAGATGGCCCCAAACTCTGAATCTCCACATCACAACAATTTCAGATAGTAACTGTGTACTATGCTCTTGCACTCTGCCAATCTTAAATCAACTACACCGTCTGCAGTTGTGTCACCACCCAACCTCCTTAGTGACTATTACATGACCAGATTTGCTTGGCTGTCTCCAACCCTGCTATTCTGCAGAGCACCTCCATTCACACCCCCTATTTGGGCCTTAGTTAGTGGTTACCACTGGTGTTGGGGGTTTTTAAAAAGAATACTCAACCAGGCAGGGGTCATTGTTAAAAAAAACAATCTATGTCACACAGGGTATAAAATAGGTAACTGAAATTGGAACAGTTATTGACACCAGTTGTTATGAATTTGCATCTCTAAACAATGCCCCAGGTTACTAATTTCCTTGGCTATAATTTTGGTATTACTCACTTATTATGCATAAGTATTCTGCATTCAGACTGAGAACCACCTAATATCCACCCATTATGCAAAGGGTCGGTGTTTCTAAAGAGGGTAGAACGGCTGGTGAGCAAACACTTAAGCGCTCAAGACAGTATATTGTAGACATGACTCCTAAACTCTGGTGGATTCTTGTCTCCACAATGTGTTCATATTACTCTTATAAATCTGTTTTAAACAATGGTGAAGTGGAGATTGTTTATGGGTGCTATGACATGCTCTTCTCATTAAAGTATTGAATAGTGTTTAGGGTTGAGAGATATGTAACTTGATTGAATGAAACATGTGGCCATGAGAGAGCATAAGTAAGGTATCAATTTTTCTTGATATTAGAGCAAACAGGTCTACAATGTTAATACTAGTTTTGGTCTGTTATATGAGCTTGACCCAGATAAAAACATGGGTATGTACCTTGGTATGTGAAACCACTACTTTCCTAGTATAGGATTTGACCATATCTGGCAGATACTATGGTTCCTTCCTTGACAAGCTCCATTCAAATTACCAATGTACATATTCATATCAAGGGTCTTTCATTGGGAGCAATTCTTGCTCATACCCAGAGTCACCAGAACTTTTACATATGTCGAGGTGTGCATAGTTAAGGTTTAGCATTTAGGATTCCATATACCTTTGCTATATGGGTGAAGGTTTGCTATGGGAGTTCATGTTCATACTGGGGATCCTTAAAACGTTTGGCCTATTATCAATACTAGCATGGGAAATGAACATGAGATTAAATCCGATATCTATACTAGATTTATATGTTTGAATTCATTTGGTACTCATATCAGGATTTCTTGAATTCTATTGATACATACCTGCCCAATACTGGTTAACACCAGCGGAGGTGAGGTCTCTACCCAGTTCTCATCACAAGGCAGGTTGTTACTCACACTCTAAAGAGCTTGCAATCCTCCTATGAAAGTTTATGGTGGAAAGTAACCAACTCTTCCCCCTTCTTCTCCTCCCTTCTTGTATGCATATAACATTTATAAGAAAAATCAGCTGTCAATAGCTACTCCTGTTTAGAGAGAAAAAGTTGCTCAAAACACTAAAATTTCCTCATTCTTTTTTTCCTGGAAATCGCATGCCAGTTAAGCAAACATTTTAGCATGAAAATCAACATCTTAAATTTCTGCTTTTCAAGTCACAAATATCCCCAAACCTTTATCAGCTAGAGCTATCTTAGAGCCATTTTATATATTGTAATAGGGCTTTCCCTCTCCATCTTCTTGCCTAGTGCATTGTCACCTACTTGCTTTGGTTGTGTCATGGCTTTTCTTTGTGATGGTGTTTGTTTTTTAATGCACTAGTGATAAGGGCTTGAGCTGAGTGTTTTTGTCTGATTTATACAAGGGCACCGATTTGTTGTTTTTTTGGCAATTAGTGATGGGTGTAACCAAAGTTCAAAAAATAAAACATTTTTATGGTTTGCACACTAAACAATTCACTTTTTGGTATCATAAGGGTAGTTTTTAGGGGTATCTCTAAGTTTGGTATAATATATGTTGAAATATTATTGAAAATTGTAGAAAGGATTTACCTAATTATCTATAACACTTGTAAAATTAAATTTAAGAATTTAAAAATAAAATATCATCATTTCATTACAAGGTGAACTTTTTAAATGATATAACATTTCAATCATGGTTCGTAAAAAGTGTTATGAACTTTTATTATATAATAAACATGTGTGAAATGTTGATTTTTTCCCCTTAGTAATGTTAAAATAAAAATTTACAAGCAAATTTAATTTTTTAATTTATTAGGTCTTTGTAAGATTGTCAATAATAAAGTTCAAGATTTATTGAAATGGAAAAATTAAGAATTGTTGTTTTGTAAAAAATAACATTAATCCCACATAACATTTGCTAACTATAAAAATTTTAAAAATCATTTTTTGTTTCAAATTTTCTTCCTAGTTGATCAAATCGAAAAATGCATCACAATATAAAACTTGTAAGTTTAAGGTTTAGATATCCACTTGCCTTTTATTTTCAAATGGACAATTTATACATTTTCAAAATATCAAATGTTGAAATTCTAAATTCTAAAAAAGTAAAATCATGGCCTTTATGTGTGCCATTTTTGGTCCATTGATTAAAATGCATTTATTTGGATATAAGTTACAAGAATAAAACTTTGGGCAAAATTTGAGAATAACTTGAGGAACACATTGTGAACACCAAGATGCCAATTTAATATGTCATTGATACATACAATGTAATTGATATGTCATATATAATTAAAACCTCATATTGAGTTGCATTTCTTAGTCCAATTGAAAAGTCATCTAACTCTAACCACAATTTATCAAAATCTAATTATCTACCAAAAAATAGTTTGAAACCAATATGGAATGAAAGGTTTTTTATCATTCATAATATAGAATTGATTGGTGGTATTTTAAAGCACATATTCAAATATTGCCTATTCAACAGCTTAAATATTGGCATTCATTGATTGAATAGGATTCATGTTAAAGATTAATATTGATCTTGGAACAACCCTTGCAAAAAAAAACATCAAAATAAATTCACAAGCATTGAATGAGGTTATCATAAAAAGTTAGAATTTTAACAATTACTCTATATGAGAAACATTCCAAGTAATTTGAAGGAAATTTGTTACAAGGTTTTGTATTTAAAAATATGTTCAAATGAAATAGACCAAATTTTAGTTTTTTTCATTTCTTTTAAGATTCAACATTAAACTCAATATCAATGGTTTTATTAAATTCTATATAAAATAATGAAAATATGGGTCCAAACAAGAAACAATGAGCTAAAAACTATGTGAAACATGTGAAATAAATTGCAATCCTTGTTACACATGCTTATGTGATGTCATTTTAGTGACATGTTCATTATGGCAAGTTATGTTTTATGATTAATATGGATGTTATGAAATCTAAATTGAATCATTAAATGTTCCAATTTCAATCTTTTGTTTGAGCAAAAATTGTTTAAGATTGAGCAAGTGTTTTGTTAAACAACACTATTTTCACAAGGGCCCTTGATTTTCCTAATTTACAAATTTTTTGATGCCTAAGAGAAATTTATATATTTTTTTGGACAAAAGGACCTTAAATAAATAATAGTCTTAGTTTAAAAGAAACACATGGACTCATCGCTTCTCACTTGAACCAATATATTGCATGAAAAAGTGACAAAATAACATTTCAAATATGAATATACTTTAAAAGAAGCATGCTTGAATGTTTTGGGGATGCATTATTCTTGCACATTGGAAAATATATACATTATATCAAGTACTCAGCTTATTGCTATTTTATGTCAATCATATGATCATGTCCTAAAATAATATTTTATTCCACGTAATGTATTTTGAATATTAGTTCAAAACCCAAATGAAATGCTTTAATAATAAAATCAATGGATTTGTATGATATTGAAATTCAGAGGGGAGAGGGGCAAATTAAATGCACCATTTTGTAAAACAACTTAACAAACAATTCATTCAAATTCATAAGTCATATCATCAATGGACATCGATATAAGTTTGCATTTTCTCTGACTAATTAGACACAAAAAAGACTTTAGGATACTTTTTATTGAATACTCCTAGAAAGGGTGCTTGTTTGGTTATGTTAGGTTTGGATCTTTGATGACTAAACCCTATTGAAATGACAAGATGCATTTTTTTGGTGATAAGGGAGGTTTGAACTTTGAGCCTGTGAACCTCACAATGTTTGAGAGAAGAGAGCCCAGGGTATATAACAAGGCAAAAGATAGAGAGCAATGGGGAAAACTCAAGGGTTTGGTTACCAGACTCAAGGGACCAGCTTCATGTAGAAATATTATGATTATTTCTTATTCTTCATATTTCCAATTCTGATATCTTCCCCATTGGGAGAGATGTTTATGACAGGGAAAAAGGGAAAAAAAAAGAGTAAAAATCTGGAATGTACAATTCTTAGAAAGAAAATATGATTCAAAAGAAAAATGCTTGAAAGACAACTCAAAATTGAAGCTATAGAAACAAGGGGTGTGTCACACCGTGGCCTTGCCATTTACATTAAAAAGTATTTTAAGGCAAAAGAAAAATGATGTAAATTCAACTATTTCACAATGCAAAAATATAATCTTCAAAAAAAAATCCTCTAAAAGAAACCAAAATCATCCAAGATAGCATAACTCTATAACTAATTTCAAGTTTCAACACAAGCCAAAATATTATGTTTCAAAAATCCTCATATAAAAATAAACCTACTATTACCTAGGGGCCAAAATCCCTTAAGCTACTATATAATGAATCTCAACACAATATCCTTGCCTTGGTAGGCAAGGCCAACAAAAATAGTGCCTGAAAGGAAAATGTTCACAAAGATGAGGAAGATGAAGATTAAAAGAAGCAATAGAAAGATGAAATCTCCTCAAAAGCAGGAGATGAGGAGGTAATAAAATCTAATAAAGACAAATAATGCCAAGAGGGTTGAGGAGATCCAACTCTTAAAACTCTTAACCCTCCATTTTTGGAGCAATGTTGATGAGAGTGGTGTTTGAATTATGTGCATAATAGGTAGGTAGGTAGGTAGGTAGGCAGAGAGAACTGTTCCAACTTCTTGTCCAATATGGTAATGAATAATAATCAATCATGAAATTGGTCATGATGAAACTGAAACCCAAAATGAAGGGATGTGAGAACAATAATGGGAGTTATAATAATTCAGGAGATCAAATTGACAAATCCATTACTCATGAGTTGCATTTTGATAAATAATGACTTTATATATATATATATATATATATATGACTCAGTCAACATCAACTCAGCAGATGGGTACATGATAATCATGGAAATCTTGGCTGCTACCAGAATACTCTCATCATTCAGAGGTTTTTGGCCTTAGAGCATCTCCACCCACATCAGTATAATTGCTTCTAAAAGCTTTTTTTGGATGAAGTATGTGATATTTCAATAGTGTGACTTTGAGTTTGCATTTTGGAATCTGGGAGTCTGGACATGTTGTGAGAAACATAATTCCAGTTTCCATACTCAGTAAAGGGATCAAATGGTCCAGTAAAAAGAAAGTGAGTGCTTTTGATTGACTGGCCATAAGGATTGTTCCAGGTGATTGCATCAAAATATCTAAGTACCTTTTCAGGTTTCGCCATAATTACATTATTTTCTGAAAACTTTGAATTTTTAAGAAATTATTCGCTTGAAATGATGAAATTGAAAGAAATTGCATGGGAGAGAAAAATTACAAATATTTGTGGAAACCCATGATGAGCTCCTTGCTTCATGGTTTTTGCTACATTTTTCTATCCTATAATTTGGTGGAACATTATGTCTCCCAAGATTTTTGCAAAAAGATGGAACATGAATTGTGTTAAAAGGTCTCATTATGTTAAATGACTCAGAGTTTAGGAAACTTGCCAAAGAAACAACTCCCTATGTTTATTGTTGAAATTTCATAAATTACTATTATTTTGTTGCCAAAGTGGATTTTGAAAAATAAAATACTTTATTTGGCACCCCAAGTGCTAAACTTGAAAAGGTACAACATTAGTCTTTCTCACTTTATGTTGTCCAATTTTTCATATTTATAGGTGGGGATGGGGAAATAATTAACATTTTATGTCGGATATGGTTAACACCGGTAGAGACCCAAATAGAAAGATGGTCTAACCTTACTTTACCTCACCCATTGTACTAGGTGAGGACATTGTGCCCATGTATTGCATAGACAAACCAGTCACATAGAAATGGGGGCATTAAAAGATGTTATAACATGTTTTGTTACTTGATTAAACATGGAACATTTGGTTCTGGTTCTAAATGATTGAGTGATCTGAAGTAACCCTCAACTGCGGTGTTTAACCACTATGAAAAATTTGAGGCAACCTGCAAAATTGAGAACCATATGAGTTTCTTACAAATCCAGGTCTTTTCACACACCAAAAATCAATGATGGGTAATATATATAAGTGTTGGTTTGGTAACAAATTTTTTGTATACTAGTCTAATCCTCATAGTCATTTTGTAACACCAATTAAACATAATAAATATAACATAATATTAAATTTTAAATCACTATGGATGGAGAAAAATATTCAAATATTTATTTTTTAAATATTTTAAAATAATTATGATAATTTGAAAAACTAACTTGAACTTATTTTGACTTGCATTTAATAAAGTCAGTTGAAATTTGATTAATTTGTAAGGAAAAATTTATAATAAAAATATGGGCAATGAAAAAAGCCTTCTAATGTTTCTTTAATAGCCATGCCACAAAAGGATGTGGGTGTAAGTCTTGTTTGCATGTTTGCACCTTGTTTTTCTTGGTCATGACTGTGATATTTTTTTGTCCTTTGAGGATATTGTTTTTGAGGCATTGTGTTTTTGTTCTTCTTAGTCCTTTGCATGTGCTCTTTTTGGTATTATTCATGAACTTTAAACCTTTGTTGTGTTCATATTTTCCTAGTTTGTCATGTGCATGCACTTCCTAGTTTTAATCGTATTTGTGATTTTTTTAGTTTCAATCATGTTCATGCTCATTTTGGTTTTGCTGATGTTTTCTTTGGTCCCGATTTTGTTTGTGTTTTTTCTTTATGCATGTTTAAGTTTGTCAAATGATATTGGAGGTAAAAAATCCTGTTAATTTTTATTTTGTAACAGAATGCAAACTTAAGGTGTACCCTTTAGTTCTCACAAAGAAAGAATGTGTGGGAATTTTAGGATGAGATTAAAGTGAATTCACAAAGTTAAACTCAATGTGAAATCAATTTGTACAAATGAGAAAAGACGATAGGTAGTGAAAATTGGAACCAAAAAATGAAATCATGAAAAATACACATTCACATGAATCACCATGACCCAAACTTAGGAGGAATCATCATTTTGAACTCTCTATAATATCTTATGTTGATGACAATGGGGATTACATCAAAGTGGCATAAATGTTCAAGACTCCCAACTAAAAGGCCAAAATTCCCAATTTATGAGTTTCATTAATTTTTGGGATCATAACTCCATATGGATTTTAATTCAAAGGATTTGAAATGGAAAATTGTAGCCCTTGGAATGTGTTTTCCACCTAGACATATTGCACAAATAAATCAGAAATGATTTGCCCCGTCTCAAGTAAACATTTTATTGTGTCTAAGTCAAACTTTTAGTTTGATTATTAACCATTTATTTAACTATAACTTGTGTTTAAGATTTCCAAATGGGAAAAAAGACTACACCTTAAATGTTTAATTTTTAAAAAAATTAATGGTTTAAATAAGATCCAATTTGGGCAAAGTTTGATCCCTCAAACCTTGTCCCAAAATTATAAGATAGTTTGAAATTCTCAACTCCTTGAGTGGGAATCCACTTAGGAGTGTCAAGTCAATTCTTAAATGGATTTCCAATTTGGAGTGTTGGGTCTCCATCTCTTGCATTCTTTCACACTTTGTGTTTTTGTGGGAGTGTGTTTGATTCATGGAACACTTTCCTTGCCCACTTCCCTTGTCACATGTTTTAGCTTTGATCACAAGCCCAAAGTTAGGGTCATGATATTCTTGGTCTTCATTATATTCTTTTCATGGTTTTGAGTGTGTCCATGTTGTTCTTGTTCATGTTTTTTTCATGGTCCTATTTTTGATCTTCTTGGTCAGTTTTGATCATGTTTGTGCTTTTCATGTGTGTGTGTTCTTGGTTTTGTTTGTGATATTTTTAATTATGATTGTGTTCATGATCTTCTTGGTTCTCATCATGTTTATGTTTTCCCTTATCACATTCATGATATTCATGTTCCTAACTTTGTTCATGAACTTTGTGGTTTTAATTGTGTCCATGTTTTTCCTTATCTCAATTGTGTTCATGATCTTTTTGGTCTTCACTGTGTTTTGATTTTTTTCATCATGTTCATGTTAGTTCAAGTCTTAATTGTGTTCTTATTCTACATGTTTTTCATGGTAGGTGTCCATCTTTGTCATTGACCAACTCATTTGAATACATTATTGAAACATTCGACCATTGGCTTATGTTTGGCAATGGGCATGTTTACCCTATTGGGAGCAACTTAACATCAATCCAAATACTTTTTTAAAAGGACCATATTTAGTATAGTTTTCAATATCATTATTGATATTTTCATTGATACTAGTTTGAATTTCACATCAAAGACCAACACTAATATACATGCACATATATCAAATTTTATAACACCTCAATTTTTGGTGTACATTTTCATAACTACTCAACCTTGTTTATATCCATATCATGTAAGATGAGGCTAAAAACGATACATTTATCTTGGAGAAAACATATGGATTACAAGAGTCACAAGCCATTGTGATACTACTATTTGACCATTATCATGGTCTTATGACACATAGTGGTAGTGTATGTATCTATGTTTTTTTTTAACATTGTTATCATTAATGGTTGTCAAACTAATTACCAATAATTGACAAAAAATTGGTAAATGGTTACTAATTTAAAAGTTTTACATACCACATGAGTTAATGTTAATTACCATTCATGTTTCATAATGATAGTTCTATTGCTTCAATCATTTCTACCCCCACTTAAATGGTGTTAGATATCATTTTTTTCATTAAAACATGTAATTTATTTTCCATCTATATCATATGTTTAAGATCATGCAATTTTCCTCCATTTCATTTTATGTTTTCACATTGTTTCTTAGTAACATTCTACTTGTTATGTGCAAGCATTATTCACCTTCTTGTAATGGCAATTTCCGGCCAATTCTTTAGGATTCAATAGTTTTTTGGTTACATTGTAGTGAATTGATTGTCAACATTCTTGAAATTTTCATAATTCAATAAACCTTTTGCATTTTATTGTGGTGGATTAATGTTTTTCCTAATTAGTGTGGGTTGTTACTTGTGAACTGTAGCTTGGTGGATAATAATCATCAATATTGGGGAAGCTATTTGCACAGGTGTGTTCATCAATTTGGTGAATTGGTTTTTAAAAGGAACACTTGCAACACCATTGAGAATATTCCTTGTTTGACATAGATGCACTATCAAATGGTAAACCAAATAGATCCAACCTTTTGTTACCATGGTATATATTTGATGATGGTATATATTTGATTTCTTTTATTTCCACCTCCTAGGCCATGTCTCACAAATCTACCATGGCATCATTCGTCTACAAGTATCCACAATTCGATTTTAATCTTCTTGCAAACTTCCAAACTTCTAGTCACCTTTTATTTAATCATAGGTGTGGCCAAACCTTCATTGAAATATGGTCTAGGGTCACGACTAGTGTTGTCCAATTCTTGGTTTTTTTTACAAGAACCATTGGGTTCAGGTCTAGGGAATATTTTCAAAAATTAAAACCCATTAGTTTCTAAGGCTAGGTTTGATTTTCTCAACCAATGATTTTACTTCTAATGGGTGCCATATTTATAAAAACCTCGGGCTCTAGGTTTAGGCCAAGACTGGTTCTAACTTATTCTTGGGGATAATTCCAAAGTTGATTTAAGTAACTTTGGATTTTTTGAAATTTGGAGTTCCAGCCAAGTGTAGAACATTAGAAGCACACCCATGTAGCCTTTTAAATTGCTCAAATAAATTTTAAATGAGGGAAATATGGCCCCCCAAAGTTTGGGGGGTCATGAACTTGAAAAAAGAATCATTGTTTTTGGCCTAATGACACAACATTTTTATCTCATATGCATTGGCCAAAGTTGTAATGAAAAAACCTACAAGTTTGGTAATGAACACCCAATTTTAAATATCGCATGTGCATTGGCCATGTGGATTTGGTTCTAACAACAAATCCAATAGCCCTACCGAGGAGAAGATTCACAATAAAACTCAGATTGGGCCAAGACCCTCATCTAAGACGTGAACCCAAACAAAGAAAAATTAGGGTAATTAGCTAAACTCGGTCCTAGACCCAACTTGAAGGCCGTATGACCCCCTGTTCAACTTGCTTTAGGTTTTAAATCTAGATAAGGTCTAAGTAAGTTTTAAAGTGTAATTAATGATTGAGTTTTTCTCACTTTGCACTTCGATTAAGCACCTTTGAAGGTTTCTTCATGAGTGGCTTCTTCCAATTATTTAAACCTTTTGATTCTGATTTTTAAATTCAAAAACATTTGGGTTAAATTCAAAAATTAGGTATGGTTCCATGTATAGATTACACATTCCCCAATGCTATTGAGAATGTATGGGTGTAGAGTAAAACATTGCCTTGAAGGTTTCACAAGTTTGAGTCTCTATGAGAGTAAAAGTGGTGAAGGCTTGTGAAACACCGAAAGGGCCCCTTACCTTGCATAAATCATTTTCAAAAAAAATAAAATCATTCACCCACTTTGCTAGCTTGGAGAATGGGTTACACTTTGTGAACCCATGGCCATGTAGGATCATGGGATTAAGGTCATTCCAAAATCCATGAATATCTATCCTAGAAAAGAAAAGGAATCTTAAGCCTATTATGATAACTTACACTTATTTATAAATGTCTCATTGTCACAACCTTAAATTGAGTGCATGATTAACTCCCAAGATGGACAACAAAGTGTCCTTGTGATGAAGGAAAACACAATGCTTCCTTCACAAGTGGGAATGAAAGGGGCCAAAACATAGAGTAGTGGCAAATGAATGCAAACACACTTTTACTTGAAGTGAAAATATGTGGGAATCAAAAGGAAGTACTCCCAACTTCAACTCCCACTTGGGGAATTAGGATCACAACCAATGTTGTCCAATTTTCATTTCAAAAGGGACCTTTGGTCTTGTTTTTGATGGAACCTGCAATTTAGTCTTGAGATTGATTCCTTAAATTTCTAAACCTATGGTTCTAATCATTTTCACAAAGAATTTTGAATCAGTCCAATTTAAGATTAGGTCCAATTCCATTTCCATTACACACAACAAATTTTTTGGGTGTAATATTAATTATGTACAACCAATTAAATGCAATAATTTTCTTAGCATGTAGGGCCAAGATCATATATTTTTATAATAAAGTTGTATTTATATGCTTGGAGAATCTAAACTTGTTTAAAATGGGGTAACACCCCCCTTTTATGTTATAATTCAATTTTGAAAAAGGGTTAATTTTTTTATTAAGTTCCAATGATAGTTCCAACAAAATTCAAAACCTCTCCTTTGGAGACTTTAAAACTTGACTTATAATTTGGATCTAAACATGCATATATGGGTGCAATCACACTAACAAAAATCACCAAAGATCATAACCATTATTTTGATTTCATGTTTTTGGGTTCAATTTATGTTGCAAGTCATTCAAAAGCATTTATGACAATGTTTTTAATACATTATGAAAAGATGTGATATGATTTGGAATGAATGTAATCAAGATAAAATGTTTTTAAAAATTCATTAAATATTATAACCCATGTTTAATAAACATTGTAAAAACTTTTATGTTTTGAGAGACTTTTTTTAACATATATTTATATTATAGTATAATGCAACTTTTTTTAAGTCATAAATTTTTTAAATGATTTTTTTAACTTACTATGATAATGTATTGAGTAAGCATTCACCCAAAGTACCCACATGATTCCTATTAATTCTTTGCACCCTATTTTAGAACCTATCAACATTGGTCATGACCTTAACCTTGAACGCATGACCAAACCTAAGTCATGAAAAGGGAAGTAGGCTATAAAAATGTCTCAAGATTTAAAAACACTCCTACAAGTGTGTAAGATTACAAAGAACTTGAATCCCAAGCACTTCCAAATGGAATCATTTTGGAGCTTGAAGTCCCATGAAGTCTTAAATATTTTGAAAAAAAATGTAATAGTACATGGTGTCTAAATCTAGCTTTCTTTAGACCATTGAAAAGGTCTTAAAATGTAAATACTGAAAATGGGTTCAAATTTTCTATTTGGAGATTTGAAGGTAAAGTTATGGATATAAAAAAAGTTGAAAATTAAATTGACATTTTGAGTCAGAATGAGTAAAACCCAAAAAACCTTCAATGAGAATGTTTTTGCATTCATTTGCCACTACTCCAAGGCCTTTTTCACAACCGGATCTCCATAAAAACCTCATGTTTTCCTTTATCATAGGAAGGACACTTTGTTGTCTATCTGGGGAGTTAGTGACACATCCAAGTTGTAGTGACGCTCTCCCCTACTTTTGAAAAAAAAAAGAAAAGGTTCAATGCCTTCTTGATGATATGAGACTTGTTTGATGTCCTATGGTTTTCAACTTTATTTTCAACCCCACTTCATGTGCCTTCAAACTTCTGTCAGAACCTAACCTTTATTTTTCGAACCTATTGGCCTTGCCTACCAAGGCAAGAATATTGTGTTTAGATTCATTATAGAGTATAGTAGCTTAAGGGATTTTGGCCCATACTAGGTAACTAATAATAGGTCTATTTTTATATGAGCATTTTTGAAAGATGATATTTTGGCTTGTATTGAAACTTGAGATTAGTTACAAAGTTATAATATCTTGAAAGATTTTGGTTTCTTTCAGAAGATTTGTTCGAAGATTATATATTTTTGCATGTTGAAATATTTGAGTTTCCATAATTCTTCTTTTGCCTTAAGATACTTCTTAATGTAAATGGCAAAGGCTCAAGTGTGACGCACCCCTTGTTTGCCTATATGTAGGACTTACTTCTTCCCTATTGGGTTACCGAGGTTAAACCAGATATTGACTCTTTTGAGGTTTGTCCACAACAGAGTCATAACAGGCAGCCAGTGGATGTTGTGCTGGTGGGTGTGTTGGTACAGTTTGGCTCATGCATAACCACTTTTCCATCACCACTTATATTTCACTCCAGAGTATGGAATTTATTCAAAAGTATGAACTATGATAAGTATTATACAAAGGACTACAGCTTCACTCGTGCTGTACGGAATCAACTTCAACACTTGTATGTATGTCCCACAATTAATTGTGTTCCTTGAAAAAAAAGTTTTTTTTTTTTTCAAATTTTTTACAAATAATATAATTAGTGTTGAAAGCGCCAAGGTAGCTGTAATAATTATATTAAAAGGACATAATGGACAAACATACCAGCCCAATGATTCTGAAGAGATAGTTACTTATAGCACAAACAGGATGGGGAGGATTATCAGGTTTAATTCCTGACATTTTCATGTCCCACAGGAGGTTTCATATCAACAAGTTCCTGTTACACTTCACATGAGGAGTTAGGTGGGGTTGGGGGTGGGTGGAGGTACAGAATCCAGACGAAGAGGAACATGCCTTACATACCCTAACCTGTGGCAGCCAAAGAAATGACAAAACTTTGCCAAACAGGTAAGGTGTTCTCTTAAGGGCTGTCAGTTCAGGCCAGGCCAGAAATAGTGAAGACCAGTGCAAAATATCATATATAAATAAATATATATATATACAAAATATATATACAAAATGTGGGTGCAGTTCACTGATCCCTGTTCACTAGACCAATGAATTTATTATTATTTAATTAGTTTTTATTAAGACTAATGAATTCATTTAAAATCTAGTGAAATCACTTATCGTACCACCTTTTATTGTACTAACATTGATATAATTTTTGTTCAAAACTTTTCAAACTTCTGATTGACCCTCCTCTCATCTCTGGTGATGCATAACCTCTCCCTCTTCTTTCTTTTCTGGCATACATCATCCAAAGAGAGAATGATTATGAATTTTCATCCATGAAAATTCATTCATGAAAAGAAAGGTTATATGTTTTTTATTGGTCTATGAGAAGATTATGAAACTTTTCATCCACTTTTCATCCACCCGCATGAGGGTTATAGAGTCACTTTCGAGCCTCCAAACAGAAGGTTATGTCTAGTAATCAGCTGCCAGAACACTGGTTACTGGAAGTAGCTTTGGCACTCTCCCACCTCAGTTATTTTCGGTAACCAGTGTCCTCCGGCTGGTTACTTAGTCCATAGACCCCAATGCTACAAGTCTACTGGTAATAAAACCCATGGAGGAAGTTCTCTTTCTTAATTGAGGGACCTGAAACAATCACCAGCTCCGAGCAACATGGGGGGGAGGGTACAACAACATAATATAGGGGAGCCCAGAGGATTGAATTATGGACTAGGTACGTGATGAGTGTGTGATCATGATCATCAAGACTATTCACAGCAATCAACATGCTCAACCAAGTTATCAAACATAATTGATAATACAAAGAGGGCCAAACTTACAGGTTATGGGACATAGAAGAAGAGTATGAGTTGTGAGGTTCAGTTGACCAGCAACACAAGAATGTGCAAAAATTATTTAGAGAGGTATGATGCTGTCAGAACAGCAAGATATATGATATAACTAGGGAGCTCTCATCCAACGACATGTTGCCCTGTTAATAAGACATTCCCTACAATTGGTCATGCCACAGAAGATCCTTGATCATGGGTAATTAGTTGTTCAGGCTACTTGATTTTTGCTTGGTCAATGGGTATCAATGGAACAATAGATAGGTCCTCCAGCCCTTTGAGCCTTCCTTGGTGCGTGTGCCCTAGATTTTTAGGGCCACGACCCTAGGCCTACGCACCCTTACACTAGGGAATACAATCCCTATGGGAAATTCCACTATACAAGGGAATTAGCACTAAACCAATTGATTTTCCCTCCAAACAAAACAGGTGCCAGGTAGGTTTAGCCTCAATTTGCCACTTTTTGGTCTTGAACCCTTGTCTCAAGGCCTTGGGACCAATTTAAAGCTTTGGACCAATAAGATTGCTTGAATTCATTGGTCCCTGGACCGTGGACCCTCGCCCTTAAAATAGAAAACTAAATGCCACTCAGATGAGAGGAGCTTTGAAACTTTCCCCCAATTTTAAAAAAAAAGAAATGGCCACCCTAAATAAACCAATAATAGAAGCGACGTGTATCCAGGTCTAACGGTGCCTTATTGATTGCAATGTCGGCTACGGGCAACCTTGGATAGAAGGTAGCAGGTCACCGTCATGTTACTGTTCACAGTTCCCCAAAACAAATCATAGAGAGTGAAAATCTCAGCTACAACCAACCACCTAGGATAGAAGGTAACCGGTCACCATAGCTTAGTGTTCACACATAGGGTTTTCATACTTACTATTCACCGTTCCCCAAAAAAAATACGTAGAGACTGAAATCTCGGCTCTAGCAACCTAGGATAGAAGGTAGTCGGTCACCATAGTTAATGTTCACAAATAGGGTTTTCCCTTTTTTTTATTTAAATAAAATTAAAAATTAAAAATTTTAATATTTAAATTTTATTTAAATTTAAAAAATTAAAATTTAAAAATTTAAAAATTAAATTTTATTTAAATTTTAAAAATTAAATTAAAAATTTTAAAAATTAAATTTTATTTAAATTTTAAAAATTAAATTAAAATTTTTTTAAATTTTAAATTTTTTTGTAAAATGGTGGGGGCCTTGGGGGGGTTGGTTAAACTTGGTTTGGCTATCTGAGTGGAGGCAAGTAGGTGAATAGACCAAAATTAATAATACCACCAAGTTGTTAATAAACGCCAATTCTAGTGTGTCCCCACAAAAAAAGATTGTAAAGCAACTATGATTTCGCATTGCTTGCCCCCCCCCCACCCCCTCCCCCGCCTTCACCGCCCATCCCAGTGCTAGGAACTGCACCCTCTCAACTAACATCAAAGAGTGAACTAGCTCCCACTGGGAATGCCCTTATGACTCACTTGTGGATGAACCTCATCCTCATGGTGGATCAACTGAGTTAATAATCTCGGGTTTCACCCTTCATCACCCAATTCTGTAACTAAGAAAAGTAAAACTATAGTTAGGAAAATAGATGACTAGGGTACTAGCTAATAGGAAAGGTTCTGACCCGGTTCTTACTCACTCAGATCAGAACTGGAACCGCCAGGAAACAAACTGGCAATTAGCCTCTGGTTAAGACCCCAACACTAGTCAATGTTCTCAAGACATGTGCATCTCCACTCTAATTCCAAGTTCTGATTCCCACATAAAATAGACCCTGGTTCCAGTTTTCAAAACTGGGAACCAAACCTGCCAAAACTGGGTACCAGACCAACACCGGTTGGCCAGTTTATAACTGCCGGGTAAGTTTATACACGCGCACACACACACACATATAGTGAGCCACACAGGTTATCAATACCAATATCAAATTTTCTTGGTTGACAACTAGGTTATGAAAATTTTGGGTAGTAACCATCATTTTATGCATAGGGAAATTATCAAAAAACCGGTTGATAACCACTTGTTATCCTGGTGGTTATTTTCCGGTTATAAGGTTTTTTAAAAAAACTAAAATGAAAATCGTTCGTGTTAAATTGTGTTCCTGTTGAAAAGTTAAAAACCTACCTGGATGATAATCATCATCACATCATCAAGGTAGGTTGCTAGATTTTCGAGAATTGGGTGTGCCAGGCGGTTATAAGAATCAAAGGACCGGTTATCAAGTCGGTTATTAATAACCTACCAGCCATCAATGGTTTCAAGGTGTGAAGAGAGTTTTTAGGTTTTTGGCTACTAACTAGAGGGCTACATGTAAACAACGTGCAAGTGGGTTGCCAGTAGTTGCCAGTAAAAGTAGGAACACAAAAAGTTAACCTGAGGCAACCACCGTGGTTACCTAGGGAACAGGAACCCAACAGAAAACTGTTTTTTCCATCCAACCTTCATGACTCACTGCTGCGTGAAGGCTCGCTCTAAGGCTGCGCCATCGCCGCGGACACGCACGCACCCACCCTCTCGAGCTCGAGCTCTCTCTCTCTCTCTCACATTCCTTCCGCAGACATTCGTCTATACTAAGACGCGCCCTGCACTGCACTCGGGAAGAGAAAGAGGTCTAGGTAGCAAAAATTGTGCAATGATTCCGATTCCAAATTTGTGATCACAACGAATCAAGCTTAGAAACGAGACTTTATCTGTTGGTCGAAGATTATTTTCTGCGCTCATGTGAGACATGGTCGAATGGTATGCGCAATCATGTTTCAGTGAGAGAGCGTGATGCGCATTTTATTTTTATTTTTGGGGTAAAGAGTGTAATGTTTTACGTGAGTGAAATGTGCTGAAAGAAGTAGTAGTTAGGGAGTTGGGTACCTAAGTTGGTACACTCACTCACTCGATCGATCGATTTTGCGAAGGGAAGGAAGACCGAGCAGTGGTGGCAAGTATGCACTCTGAAAAGAAGCAGCTACCGGTCGGTTTGACAGCAGTAGTGCAGGGATGGGGGAGTGAGAAAATCAGCGTTTGGCGTTTGCTTTGTATGTGCATACTTGCCGCTTCCATGGCCGTCACTCTCGGATTCTTCACTGCTCCTTTCTTGGGTTCTGCCAGGAGCGCCGTGGAAGCCGGCGATCCCTTGTGGCAACTCTACTTCCGCCAGAAAGGCTTGTTGTCAGGCCAAAGTTATAAAGGATTCCAAACCCAACAACAAGAACCAGGTCTCTCTCTCTCTCTCCCTTTCTCTCGTCATTCTTCTTCTTCTTGGGTCCCATCATGTCCATGACCTTCATGCCTGATTCATCGAGATCTTCTTCTGCAGGTACCCATGTGACAATGTGGGATTGATCCTGCATTTTTGGACATTGGGTACTGGTTTGCTGGACAGGGTTTTGCTTAGAGCATCTCCAGCGGTGCTCAGTATGCGACCTCACATCGAAGTTTTAGTTATTTACTTTTTTCCAACCGCACCCATAAAACTCAAACTCGGACTGCAAATAGGTGGGAGACTACCGATAGCAACCCACCTGGACCAATCAAACTATCAAACCAATTAGAAACAGGGAGAAGTCAATATTTCTTATCCAATTTGACTGTATTTATTAGACTCTTCCACGGCTACTGCAGGCCCCTGGAAGCTGTGCATTTTTCCTGGGTCACAGCAATCTTCCAGTGGATTCACTGGATTTGACTGCTGCACCTCATCCAAGATTTTCAGTGTAGGCGCACATACTGTGTAAATGCTCTTAGGGTGCAGACTAAGCAACAATGGATCTGAGAACATTGTGCCATTGCAATCTGAAAGCTTGATTGACTTTGAACAGGGCAGACCACAACAATATTTCTTTCTTTCTGAATGCAAGTGTGATTATGTATGGGTGGTGTACAGAGAAATGGTGTGATTTGTTTACAGGAGCATGGGTTGAGTCTCCCAATTCTGAGCCCTTATACAGAAATGAGAGCTGTCCCATTGTGACCAAGTCACAGAACTGTCCAGGAAATGGAAGGCCTGACAGTGATTATCTGAATTGGAGATGGCAGCCTCAGGATTGTGATCTTCCTGTCGTAGATGCTCCTGCCTTGCTGAAGCTGATGAGGGGGAAGACCTTGGCTTTTGTTGGAGATTCTGTAGCCCGCAACCAGTTTGAGTCTCTCTTGTGCATGTTGTGGCAGGTCAGGTTTCTTTTGTGCTTCTGCATCACATTGACCTTCTTTCTTCATTGTGTAGCTTTTCTTGTCTAGATGCTGATTGCAAATTTGATCTGCATGCTTTCTTGAGTTTAGGCATGTGATCAATGCCATCTAGACATGTGATACTCTGAGACACTTCACACCCTTAAGGATTCCTGCATGGAGTTCCAGTTTGTGGGAAGTAAGTCATGAATGTCACCTTCAAGAATTAGGGCTTGCCTTACAAGAGATGTGTCCTCAGTTCAGCTTCTCAAGTGGGTACTGGTAATTTGGGGTTGTATATGTGGGAATCTATTTTTGCTACATCAGTATGAGAGTGGAATTATACTATATGGGTATGCAGTTCAAAGGAGAGAGTTCATGGAAATCCCTTAGAGTTCTGAGTCAAGCATGGTTCACTCAGACTGACAGTTCATGCGCTTTTTCTCTGCATCTGAACAGGTCTATCCACCAGAAAACCAAGATGACAAAGTTGTGCATAGATGGATATTCAAGAAACACTCATTCACAGTCATGCGGATATGGTCTTCATGGCTGGTGAACACAACAGAAGCAGCCATTGACTTTGCTCCTGAGAATTTAACCAAGCTGCATCTGGAGTACCTTGATCAGAATATCATCAACTATCTGCTGGATATTGATGTTATGGTAATCTCCTCAGGTCACTGGTGGCCCAGAAAAACTGCCTATGTTTTGAATGGAACAATAGTTGGTGGACAAGGCTGGTGGGATGATGAGCATGAGAAAGAGTATGATGCATTGTCTGGCTATGCCATTGCCATGAAGACTGCTTTGAAGGCTATTGTTTCCTACCCTAACTACAAGTAAGTTGGGTCTCCTGATCTTCCGAAACATGGATCATTTTGAGAATTTGTGTTTGGAGTAAATTTAAGGTTTGTTTAAGGACCCTCATTGCCAATGGGTCATTTCTGTAAAAAATAGAAAGCATTTTTTCTGGGCTGGAAATTTGACACCACCAAGCATTTGTAGCCTTTTGCTTTTTCTAAGCAGATTGCTGTTACTGTACAAGTTGACCTTTGAAATGTTTGAGAAGAGTTGAATGGAATCATGCTGTTGTCCTGTTTGGTCCATGCTTGGTCTTCCCAAGGGTTTGAATCTTAGGAATTAGGTCATCATCAGAGATATTCCTTTCCACTGCAGAGAACCTGAATACGGATGTCTTTGTCATGTCAAAGATTCATAGAACAGCCTAAGTTAGAGCATGGTAGCAAGGAAGCCTGGCCTGCAAATTCTCATCTGAACATGGCAGGGTGCTTGAGAAATTACTAAGTGTGGAATTCTGTAGGGGGATAACGATTTTGAGAACATATTCACCAGACCACTATGAGAAAGGAGCATGGAACACTGGTGGATCATGCACTGGCAAAACTCGGCCATTGACCACTGAGCAGTTACCTGTGAATAATTACACAAACACAATGTATCAACATCAAATGGTGGCATATGAGGAAGCTGAAAGGATGCTGGGAAGGAATCCTTCGAAACTGAGATTGATGAACATAACACAAGTTTTTGAGTACAGAGCAGATGGGCATCCAGGTCCCTACAGGAACGATGACCCCAACAAAATTGTCACAAGGGGCCCGAACGGTCAACCACCCCCTCAAGATTGTTTGCACTGGTGTATGCCAGGGCCTATTGATACCTGGAACTATTTCCTCTTTGAGATGCTTCGGCGAGAATTCTTGAAGTAACCAGGGTTTCAGAAGCAGCAAAAGAGTTTCATCATTTTACATGGCATAATAGATAACAAGGGGGTTCTTTTGATCCCTGTGATCTCACTGTATATAGAAATCAACCTACGATTAAATGGCAGTAAGAGGGAAATCAGCTTGATACTGGTGAAAGGAGAGTGACCACAACTTGAGCTTGTCACCTTGCCTTTTACTGGCAGCTGTCTTATGGCTTCACTTGAGAACATCCCTGAAACAGCCACAATGATGTCTGCTACTACATGGTACTTGCAATATGAGGAGGCTAGGGAATGACTTCAGATCAAATGTTTGGCTTGCCTGCACGGTTCATAGACCGTGCCAAAAGTCTGGCTGGTTGAGGCGTGATTAGTTTACACCATGTGAACTGAATTATGCTTTTAGAATTGCATTTGGCAATGCAAGGAAGCTTTCAACCATGCAGGACTGACCATTCGACTCCAGAAAATCTCAGAGTTGTGTGCAGGAGCCACAAAAAAGAAGGCAAAAGCGGAGTTGATGGAAAACCTTAGACTAGGCTTGGTTGAAATGCATGCAGACAATTCATTATTAGGCTCCATTAGTTATGGCAATGGACCCTGCATGGCCAACTGATGGGTAGAATTTTGGGTGGCCAGAAGATTGGAAAGGATAAAGATCTATGGATCAATAAATCACAGAATGGGTATGGGTGTCCAATTCAGGCACTTTTCCAGGGTTTTTCCTAGGTGGAGTAGGCAGCCAGATTCTGCTGGTTCCACTTTTGGTCCAGTCAGCTTCACTTGTAATGTGAATTGACAGTGGAGAACAAGCTTGAGATGTGTATCAATGGTGGGGAGAACCAGTTATGCTCTGGAAGAGGCGCTGGTAGAACCAGTTACCATCTAACAGAACGGCAGTTCACCCTACCAGGTTCATCGTGTTCCTCAGTGGAATTGTACAAGAAAGCCAATATTTTTCTTTCACAATTAAACAAGGCTTCTCTATTTTTTAAGCTGTGATGTTTGCACTCAATGTATAATAATGCAAGTGCAATTGCTGTCTTCCAACACAACGGTAACAATGACAAACAATGGCATTGCATTTGAAATTGGTTTAGGGTTTGGAGTTGTAATAGTTTATTTTCAAAACCCTAACTCCATCATAAAAAAATTTATTTAGTTATGATAAAAACAAGAAGACAGGATATTGCATTTTGTCCCAGAGACACACTAAAGGACTTGGTTGAAGTTGATTGGGTGCAGTTGATTGAAGGACTAAAGAAATGTTTCTGAATGATACCCTTTCTTTTCAATTATTGTGAATAACTTTTCAAGCTGGAATTGAGTTTGAGTTCTACCGATTGATGTTACATATGGTAGAATGAATTCCACAATAACCAAAAATGTTTAAATGTGTCCATACTTGAGGATTGAATGGAACTGGTTTTGTTATGAATTACAAACAGACAAGGAGAGAGAGACAAAGATCTTGTGTATTGCAAGAAGAATGAATTAAATGTCAAAACAATGCAGATGTCATTAAGAGTTTCAAACACAACCTTAGACTATGAAAGGGTATGTCTACTTGAGTTATCTCTCAATAGTTTTTAATCCTTAACATCCCCCCTTAATGAGAAGACATAATCATACTTTAGGGTTTGGAATTGTCAATCCTATCACTTCTACACAAAATCGATGCTTTGGTTTGGGAAGAGCTTTTGTAATTACATCTACAAGCATTTGCTCTATAGGACAATATCTAAATTCGATTTTTAAGCTTGCAATCTTCTCTTGCAAATAGTGATACTTGATGTCAATGTGTTTAGTGCAATCATGGTCGTTAGTTGTCTTTGGGAGCACAATGCATGATTGATTGTCAAACAAAATGGAATAGGTTTGAATTGAGGTAATCCAAGGTCCTTCATGAGTTGTGTTAACCATAAAGCTTCTTTTGCTATTGAAGCAACTCCAATGTATTTTTGCTTCTATTGAAGAAAGGGCAACAGGAGCTTGCTTTTTTGCATTGCCACAAAATTGCAAAGAACAAGTAGAAATAAGTATCCAAATGTAGACTTGTGAGAGTCTTGATTTCTGACCCAACTAGAATTAATCCATCCTTGAATCTTTAACATATCTTGCTTTGAACTTGCACCATCATATTTGATTCCCATATCTTTGGTGGCTTGTATATAATGAAAGATGTGTTTTATTGTTGTCCAATGAACTAATTTAGTATCTGTAATAAATTGAGCAATTTGCCTTGCTAAAAAAGCAAGATCTAGACAAATAATGTCACTACATACATGAAGCAACCAATTGCTTCAACATATGGCACAATTTTCGTCAAGTTTGTTTCACGTATGTCTTTTGATTCCCATATCTTTGTGAGCTTTTGTCTAGTTGGTAAGGAATATCAATAGGTTTACAATCCAACATCCCAAAACATTTGAGAATATATGTAAGATATTTCTCTTGGGACAAGTGATGGAATGGTTTGTGACATTCCTATTTACTTAAATTCCAAGACAAAATTTGATAAGGCTAGTATTAGTCATTTCAAATGCACTAGAGAACTCAAATTTGATGCCATGTAAAAATTGTTCATCATCACTCACAAGTATTGAATCATCCACATAAAGTCCTAGAAAGACAAAATGAATTGGAACATATTTGATATAAACATTGGGATTAGTAGCACAATTTGTGAACTTGGTTTGCAAAAGATAAAAGATAAATCTTTCATACCACATTTGTGATGATTGTTTTAACTTGTAAATTGTTTTGAAAAGTTTACAAACCTTCTTTGGGTGATCTAGATGAACAAAGCCTTCTGGTTGAAACATGTAATTTTATTCTATTAGGGTTCCATTCAAGAATGATGTCTTCACATCCATTTGGTGAATGTGAAGATTATGTGCAACTACAAGTGCAATCATTGTTCTTAACTATGCAATTTTGATAACTAATGAAAATGTCTCACCATAATCAATGCCTTGGATTTGGGTAAACCCACTCGCAACCAACTAAGCCTTGTATTAAGATATTGTACCATCATGGTGATACTTCCTCTTCAAAACCCACTTGCAATTAACAACTAATTGACTTGGTGACTTGGTGTTTCCAACCTCCATGTTTGATTTTTAGTAATGAAACATATTCAAACTCCAAATTATTTTCCAAAGTTCCCCCTTTGAATTAGTCAAGGCTTCATGAATCATGGTTAATTCATCAATTTAAAAATCTAAAATGGTCACTAAGTTTGCAAAATAATCTTTATACTTGGTAGTTTTCCTTTTGTAGTTCGAATAGAGCAATGAAAAGAGGAAGATATCCTAGAAGGTCTTGGAATAGAAGTGAAAATTTGATCAAATGGGTTTTCAAGTAAATCATGATCAATTTGTTCAATAGAAGGTGAAAGAATATGAATGAAAGTAGGTTCAAAAAATGGAAGTGGTGTTTGAAATACATGTTGGATTGGCAAAATGTGTACAACATTTGGATTTGGAGGTAAAACAAGAGGAGTAGGTTGAAGGGTGAAAACATGAAGAGGTGGACAATTTGGATTGTCACACTTGTAAATTTTTTGGATTATATACAAATGTAAAATTTTAAGCCATATTCAAAACTAACATTGTCAATTTTTTAATCATTCATGTTGTTATAGACTTTAATGGGAATCATTACAAAAAATTTGGATGAATTCAAAAAAGATTATGGATTTGTAATGGACTTTTGAAATGACAACACTATGTCTATCACATAGAAAAAATGAAAAATGTGGACTCAAAAAACATGTCAAAGTAGGGTCAAAATAAAAATTAAAAAATATGGCATCATTGAATGAAGAATTTATTAATGAAGTGCATTGAAATTTTCTTAATATATATAATTTTTTAATGTTTAAAAGTTTTAATGAAATGACTGTTGTAAGTTTTTATTCTTGAAAGTCCATTTCACATTAAAAAATTTAATCTTTTGCATGGATTTTTGGATCAATCACATGTTAGGGATATTCATAGGTTGTTTAATTAAAATGTATGATTAAAATAATAGGGGATAATTATAGGATTTATGGTTTAATAATTGTAAAACTGCCCAAAAAATCGTTAATGTTAGATAATGGATTCTCAAACGCCACTTTTGAGCCACCTAACCATGCTTTCACCCTGAAGTGGTATTGGTGGAAACCACTCTTAGGGAACATCATACACATGATCTTCAAATGGTGGTGTGGGTTTAGAAATTTCCATAGATTGAACGAAAAACAAAGTTTTTTCATCAAAGATAACATTCATATTATAGAAAATTAGCATGAAGTCTGATCATACAAACAGTAATTGTAAAGAGTAGCAAAGGAGAAGGAAGCACAGAGAAATGAACACAAACAAAAACAAGAGGAGGAAGTAGAAGTGTTGAAAAAAAAGAAGTAGAAGAAGATTTGAAAAGAGGAGAGAATACTAGAGTGTTAAACATTTAGTCGTTGGTAGTAAGGCCACTACTGCATTCACCATCATCTTTAAAGTGTGAAGAAGGCAAAACATATAATGAAAATATACAATTTATGCATACAATAATTCAAGATATATTCAAATCCAAAACATCTATAGTTGAATTTTTGCATAAATGTAGAAGAGGCTGGAGTTCGAGTGAACAAGCAGGACCAAAAATTACTTCATTAGCTTTGGTGTACATTGCAAAATCAGTGGAAGACAAAGGTGTGGAACAATGATCTATTGAAGCACAAGTAGAGCAAAAGGATGTAAAGGAGGAAAAAATATCTGAGGTGACATGTAGTCATCAATAGAAATGCAGACGTCAATAGAAATGCAACCAAGTGGGATGGAGATCGACACAAGTGTGCTAGGTTTTTTAGAGGCGAGAAAACACACAACCATCATGGACAGAGCCACACTTCTACACAAAGATATTCACATTCCAGATCCTGACCAATTTATGTGGATAAAAATGAAACAAAACTATGATAAGCATGTTGAAAGGATGGAAAATTGGAAGGACATTAATGAAAAGGAAGAGTAGGCTTCTAAGGTAGGGCTTGTCAGTTTGTTTCCAATGAACTGGGAAACATCGATGCCATATATTATGCTAGAATTTTTAAACACATTTGTTATCAAGGGCACATATACCTATTTTGGTTATTAAGACAAGGTTGTATGTGATTAACAAATAGTTGATTGTAGATGTTTTTGGAGTCTGTGTAGAAGGGTGTGTAGAAGACTTGAAAGGGAAAGTCAATAAAATAACAACATTGCAAGCATTATAGAGTTGTAGAATTACACCCACAAATTTTTGTAATATATTAATGGATTGCAAAGAGTTTGGGTTTGCCATACTCTATTAGACACCTTGCAATCATATATGTGATTTAGTAGAGAAAGAAAGTGATGTATTTTAACAATAAGAATGCCTTCACATTGATGAAAACAGAAAAGGGGAAGAAGGTGGATCGAGCACAAATTATATACAATAGTTTGTGTAGTGAGTTAGATTGGTGGTACAAGTATGTCAAGGAGAATAAGGGGGACAAGAAGGACACTTGTTAGTCAACCCTAATATTGGTAAATATTTTAAAATATATGTTTGTTCACCAAAAGGAAAATCCACAAAAACCATAGGCCAAGGTCAAGAGAACTAAAGAGGAGATGCAAGCAACATTGAAGAACAGAAGGAAGGTTACAGTAGAATCTCCAAGAAGTGTTCTCAAGAGGAAGAACATAGTTGAGGAAGGTGGAGCCTTAGGATCAAGAGTTAAAAAGAAATAGAATACCACAAAAGCATGGGCTTATAAGATGATGAGGGGGAGAGTGGCACCATTTACAATGCTAACATTAGTACATGCAAGTAAGCAAAGTACAGAGGTACCACAAATGTCATCTCCACATGAGAGATAGATGAGGGAACAGAGGCAAAAGGTCAAGAAAGAGCATGATACCATGATTCCAAAGGTTGAAGAGCATCCATAGACGGATGGGGACATTTATGAAGACTGGATGGACAACCATGAAAGTCCACAACATTTCCAACATTTACAATAACATTTGTAACAACAACAACGAAAACAACAATAGTAGTAATAAACACAAAGAGGTCTATAGGCTATTGGATTGTAGACAAAAAAAGTGGAAACACAAACTTTTGTAACAGTGTTCAAACCACAATAATTATAGGTACTAGTTAGTAGGATAGGATCTATAGAAGGGTAACCATTTGAATTTGGGTTGGGGAGTAGATTAGTACATGGTTTGGGATTTTCTCTAAAAGGATCCAAAAATCCTATAACACAAACAAGTACACTAAAGTTTATGGATGAGGTAGTTGTAGAAGTTATGTATGTAGATAAAACAATTGAATTATTTTAGACCATGGCAATTGTGAGTCTAAATATGGAGAATTTGAATTTGGAAGTGAGCAATTTGAAGAATAGATTAGCCACAAAAGATAAGGAGAAGGCAGTATTGAAGGTGGAATTAAACAAGGAAAGGGACTTTTAGAAGGAATACAAGCATAACATAGAAATTTGGAGGAAGAGTAGGACAGAGAATGAGTAGAAGATCAAAACATTCATACAAAAATTACAAGATAAGAATAAGGAGCTCAAAGCTAAGATAACTTTGATGATATCATAGGAGGAAGAATTAAAGGAGTTAAGGAAGATGGCTGAAACCTGAGACGTTACATAGAGAAAATGGGCAAAGACATTGTTCCATTATATATAGTAATAGGAGGCTTTGGGTAGTTAGTTGGAAGCATTGATTAAGGAGAAGAAGGAGAAGGATAATGTTTTGACATATTTGGAATTAATGAATCTAAAGAGTGCTTCTTTGCTTAATTCTGAAGAACTTAAAAAATAAATAATAGAGGTAGAAAAAGAGAAGTTGGTGTAGGTAAATAAAGATTATAAGAAAAATATGTAGTAGTTGTAGGCATAGTTGGAGACTACAAATGAACATAAAAAGAGTTTGGACCTAATTGGTGGAAGAAAAGGTTGGAGGATTATGAATAGATGTTGTAGTATTACACTATGATGAGGACAAATAACAAGATGAAGTATTTTAATGTAGATATGAGGAATGGTGGGAAGTTGTAGAGGAATATTTTGCAAAGGAGTTTGAGGAGAATTTGGCTCAACATAGAGTTGATGAGAGGAACTTCAGGTACAAGTTGGAGATATATCATAATTTTTTTCTAGAGTTTGCCTATGGAAGTCCAACAAATATAGAAACATCCGGCCAAGATGAGGAGATTGAAGCAGGGCCCAGTGGGGTATTTTAGGAGGAGGAAATATAGACTGAAGAACCACATGAATTTAGAGGAGGGGGGCACAAAGAGAAAGAATAATAGATCATTCAAAAACAATAATAGCTGGAAACTACTTTAACAATAGAAGAAAAACAATCAACGATGCAGTCCTTGGAATAGAACCACATATTAAGTTAGTGGAGGAAGAAATCAGAATTGCAAATTCAAAGGTTGGTACAAAACCACTAGTTGTTGTATAAGTTGAACTTCCAAATATTAAAGTTGAACAGTTAGAAGCTTAGAAGGTTGCATAATGCTTTCATTTCATTTTCTGTCATTTCACAAGGATTTCGGAGACAAAATCCAAAGTATGGAAGGGGTGATGTTAAGGGGGTAAGCTAATTACATTGTTTTGGATGAATAAGGCATTAAGGATAGGGATTGATCATTGGACATTGAAGGTTTTAAATTTTGAATTCTTGTTTAATTTTGAATCATGTTGATAGCGACTAGTGGACTACTTAAAGATGGGAGATTTGGGGAAAGGATTTTCATTCTTAGACACACAATTTTGGAGTAATGATAGATGTAAGTATTTTGTAGCAAAAATTATAGATTCTATTTTTGATATACCATAGGTTTAATCTTGTTGTTTGATTTCATTTCAATAGAACATGGGATTTTTTGTTGTATTTCAATTGAAAATTTTAGTAAACAAGAAAAGCATAAACTTCTAAAATGATTTTCATATTCATTTTCATATTGTTGTGTGAATCCTCTATAGTATATAAAAAAAAGGAAATGAAATGTAATTATGTTTCTAGATTTTCTACATTGTATCTTGAAGTACAAATTGTAATTATATGAAATAACGATGAATATGGTGTTTTAATGAATTGCAAAGGTAGGTGTGCTTAGAATCAATGTAGGTATTGTGAATGTGTGCATGCTGTAGTGCAAATATGTTGTTATAGTAAGTGTGGAATAGGTTTGTAGGGATTTAATCCACATCTACCAACCAACTTTGATCATCCATTATTCATTCAAATTTCAACTCCTTTTTGGATGGTTATTTTTCCACATGACTTATATGCATACCTTTTATCCACCACCAAAGTTTTATGGTAAATGGAGCACAACATTTTGATCCAAGTCTCCAAAAACATGCAATTTTGAAGGCCATCCAAAACTAGAAAATCCAAACTTTCGATAATGGGAATTTTCCATCTCTCATCCATTTTTATTTATTTATACCAAAGTGTTCAATTAGAACTCCATTGAGTTGGATTTTCAAAATTCCAACATTTTGCATGACTTTTAGGTGCATTTGTGGAAGCAAGTCCATTATTTGGATAGGGATTATTTTGGTCAAATGTCAATTAAGGTTTAATGAAATGTTTGTTGAAAAGTAAAAAACAAGCCACCTTAAGGTCAGACTGAACTAGTAGCCACTAATGCATGGCAACTTGCTATGTGTAGGGGAATGCCCAAGGAGTGGGGTGTTCCTAAATTAAGCAACCCTCTAAAGTAAAGCGAAGGGGAATTTATTTACATTTTGTGGAAGTGTACAAATCCCATTCACAACATCATAAGTATAACACTATGTGTGTAAGTGTATAGCTATGTGAATCCTTTTGATCCCATGTAAAATTGTTGAAGTGCTAGTGTAAAGCAAATGCATTTACACACACACACACACACACACAAACTATATATATATTGATAATCCAATATTTTGATGTAGCAATAACAATGTTTGTTTTTTTTCAAATTTCAAAGTTTCGTCACATGCAAGTGTGCCAAGAAGGATTTACATTAAATGGTGGCATGTTTGCAAAACTTGTTCAAAATGTAAAAAACTAGAAAGAAAAATGCTCCCTCCCCTAATGTCAAAGAATGTGGTGAAGATTTCTCAAATTAAAAAACAACAATTGGTGATTTTTTTCTTCAAAAAAATGAATATGCAATAGACTATTTCATTTGTCAAATTTATTTTCATATTTGTGCAAAATTTCACACCAAAAATAACAACATTGAAGAATAGTGGTGATATGTGCAAAAAGATGTAGGTCATTAATGGTTATTTCTAGAAAATAAAAAATGAAATCCATGGTAAAATATTTTCAAAAGTTGTCTAAAATTATTTAAAAAGAAAAGCCCTAAGATGAAAAGTTTGTTGAAAGTGTGACAATTAAAAATAAATAAATCATGTAAATTTTGCTATATGTTATTATCTAGTAATTTTATCAAAATGTGATCAATTATAATGTTGTATACATCAATATTGTTTTAAGGGAATTTTTGTTTGTAATCGAAGTGGGAATCATTCATAGGAAAACATAGAAAAAGTGACAATCATCCCTAGGAAGGCTTAGCCAAAATTGGCTATAAAACTCTAAACCAAATATGAAGTTCAAATCTTTCATCATCCTTTTATATTTTTAGTTACATACTAAAAACCAAATATAAAAATCTGTTGTTTTTTTCCGCTCAAACTCAAACCTTGAAAATCACTTCATTTCCATATTTTTATTTTTTATTTCACTTTTTGACAACATTTTACCAATAATGTTATTGGTTACATTTTTTAAAAATTATGTAAATTAGCTTGTGCAAATGTATATAAAAATATTTTATAATTTCTTTCAAGTTCATTTAAGTTCAAAATGAAATATATACATAGGGGTTGAATGCAATTGTAAAGGTAATTAATTGGGTCATGTACACTTGAATTGCTATACATATTTAAATATGCACATAAAGAATGCTCTTTGAATAGGTACCTAAAGAAATGTGATTGACTTCTTGATTGGTCAATCACAATGATTGGCCCATTTGGTGGTATGTAATTGATTGTCATTGTACATTGTCCAATATTTCATGTGTATGGAGGATGGGGCAATAACTTCCCCATTATTTTAGATATAGTAGATTATGTTCTCACAATTCATGCCCTTGTCATTAGCCTAGGCCAAAATTGGTGACGCATGCCATTGGAAATAACAATTATGCTCATCCCTTGAGGAGGAATGGCAACATGCACCAATAAACTTGGAGGGGAGGTGGGTGGGGGAAAGGGAGGGATTATATTGATGTCAACTTATGTGGGTTGTGTATTTAGCAAAATTATAGTGAGATCACTTACATTGAAGTTGTAATTTGGAAAAATGGTTGAACAACTTTTGGCCTAACGTAATACATATACTTAAAACATATGATATGTAATGTTTCAATTTTCATTTGAAAGGGCTTTAGGGGGTTTGTGAGCTTGCTTGTTGTTTTTGTAAGCTTGGGTTTGGCATACTCACGTTTTAGTCTTGATTTCTTGTTTGTTGTGAGGGAGTGAGACCTATGATGATAGGAACTCTGCAAGAAAACCAAATTTTGTTTATTGCAAAACTTACATGTTTAAATTTGTTGTTGTTGTTGTTGCTGCAACTGGGGTGGGGTCTTCTCTTGTTAAAACTTCCTGAATATTGTGCGAGTTCTGCAAAATGGTTCAATACTTCTTCCCCATTTGCAAGTCTCAGGGAGCATATATCTCCTGTGAGTACAAAATGGAGCTCCCAATTACAGAAAATTAGCAAATGACTGCTAACCTTAGCCATCCTTTGTGGACTGTAAAACTGCTAAAAATTCCATGAGAACACAAACTCCTGAGTCGCCTGTGATCAGAACATGAAGAGCAAAGTCTGTATCAGCTTTGCTTGCAAGACATTCCTGCTTTAGCTGCTAATCCAACAGATGTGGGTAGACGAGGCACTCTGGTCTATACCTATACCAAGACCCCTTATCTATGGTGATTTGAACTGATGAGATGTGAGCTGAAACAGAGAGCCAGAAAAAGTGCCTATGTACGTACACAAATACTTCAACTCACTCAGAACTCACTCAGAAATTGTTTGTTTACCCCACAACTTTAATGAGTCCAAAGTCCACACTTCTGCCTCTCATCCAAGCCCTGGTGCATTTCATGAAAAGTTGTAGATAAGCTTGTTCATGTCCAACCGCAATAGTTAGGTAATAACAAATTTCTTCTTCACCATTTACAGCTTTCTCATATGTCTTAATGCATTGTACATTATATCCTAATCATAGCTGACAAAAGCATGACTGTCTAAAGAAGACGATGCAATCCTTAACAAAGAGAATGTCGTGGTTATTCAAATGCATGATGCCATCCTTCAAAGTGCAATTTCCACACAATCTTTGAAACCACAATAGCACAATGTAGGTGGGTTAACAAAACTGATATGCTATATGGCACTCCTTTAAAAAGCCTGCCCCAGTACACACATTCCCACAGTTTCCCAAGGTTTCCCTTAGGGAACCCAGAATTACATAACTAGTACCCACATTGATGAGATTGCAGCAAAAACCCCACAACAACTCTTTTGAAGGTAACATGACAGGAAAGAGTGCAGTCATAACCTTGTGACTCAGAAATTGTCAGAGCATTACCTGAACATCATGAATTAGCATCCACATGCTGCCTTGGACTTGCATGTGACATAAGTTGCCATTTTGCACAAACAACTGGTATTGCTGATTCTCCCCAACCCATTTTCCTGTTGGACTAATGGGTGAAGATCCTTGTGCTGAACTTTCACTTTCTTCAAAGATTGCTGCTAGACACCGATCAGTCAGTAACTCATCAAACTGGAGCAAGCACTAAACCCTAAACCCTAAACCCTAAACCTGTTTTCAATTCTTCACGTACTTGGTTGGTATCATCCATTCAAGGGAAGCTGTAAACCATCAGAAATAGTAGGTTCAGGGCTTGGATGTTGCATCCTTAGGCAGCTGTGGATCTGTGAAGTCAGAACAGATCATGATCCAATTGCCATGGCCTAAAACCCCCATGTGAACACAAATCTTTGCTCACAGAACAGTTCAAATGTCCATTTTCCCTGGTGACCCAATAGGTATGCAAGCACAAACTGTTGCCACCTTGGGGTAGGTGAGTACTTGGGTGTATTGCATACTTGCTCAACAACTACTTGAAGGGGGATAAAGCAGAGCAGAAATCAAATCATTAAATACTAAATACCACAATACGCTTCCTGATCTTGCAATAGAAACTGAAGACAGAAACCTGATTCAGAAATTATAGCATCAAACTTGTCATCAGTGCCACCCAGCTGCAATATTCTTGACATCCATGTTATGTCCATGTACAGAGTGTACCAGACAGCATTTGCAAAATGTGCAACTTTGTGGCATCTGCCTTGTTACTTCTTGCCATGATAAAACACCCATTATGGTTCCTACCCAATAAGTGTCTCTGCAGGCTGTCCCAGCAGACCAGTGCATTTGTGGAACACATGCAGTTCATGTGTGCATCTACAGAAATTCCTTAAAGATGCTCTCTACTGACATGCCAAGGCCTAGATTTTGAGTTTGGCCTGTCTTGAACCCCTGACAATAAGCATACTTTTAACAGAAGCAACTGAAGGGAAAGGAAGAATCACACAACAATGCCAACTGCAGAGCAGTTTTCCAAAGCCAGATGTCGAGGCAAAGCTTGTGCAAATGCACACTTCCCGAAAGCTGAACAAAAAGAGACACTGGAGGGAAAAGCAGTACACTGCTTGCACACTGGTAAGTAGTGAATGTGGTGCATTTCCATTTCACACATTAGTAGAGGATGTGGTGTATTCCACTATGTATTTCACTGGTACTTGGGTGAAGTGCGCTGCTTGTTTGCAGCTCAATTGACAACAGCATCATATGAAAGGTGGCAAATATCATACATAGTTGAGGTTTCTACTAGTGTGTGCGGTTATTTGAATTTATTAAGAACCACAGGTTTTTGGATTTTAAAGACCTCAAACTGGAGGTTGATATCAGAATCAAAGAACCACCCAATGCTGGTTAATTCCTTGGTCATTATACCAGTGCATGTACATGTGCACATTCCTGCTGCTGATGATACCATGTACACCAGTCCAACACTCATCCCAACTGTGAAGAACTGGTAGAATTTTTGTAGTGTATGTGGAGGTTGCCTTACCTTACCCTCATTCATATTTTTGCTGCAACCAAAGAGACACCTTACACACAAGGTGCCTCCTCTCCTTCTCAAACAACTTTTGAGGCACCTTATGCGCAAGGTGACTCCTCTCCTTCTCAAACGAATTTTGAGGCACCTTGTGTGCAAGGTGCCTCCTCTGCTTCTCAAACAAAATTGGAGCAGTTAAAAATTCTACTGGATCTTCATGCTGGAGAAGGACCTCAAATGGGGTAGTTCTGGGAATTTAGGTCCTGCACTTGGCTCCCGCCTCACCAGGCCCTCATTTGCAGAATGATCCTATTCAAGGTCCTTATCTTGCATTGAGGCTGTCCTCATAACCTTAGCTTCATTTTCATACTCACACTAAAGTGCTTTCTGTTCGTGTTGGCCTTATTGTGCTGTCATTACCTCTGTTCATTTTATAAGGAATCTTGAATACCCATTGAACATCAGATGAGTGCCTTGAAGATTCTTGAAGATTCATTTCAGAAGAATGCAGAGTCATCTGTTGCTGCCACACTCTGGAAGACTCATTTTGATCTCAACAATATTATCTTGTGCAAATGTATGCAATAGGCTCAGCAGATGTTATGTAATTGGCTCCCCAGCTGGTGAAGGCAACTTCTGGAGGTATTGAACCTCAGCTGGTACGTTCAAAACTCAATACCACAACAACAGGGGTCCATACTCTCTATGCTCTTGATTCTGGGTCAGTTGGTGACCTCAAAAATGCTTTACTCTAGTTATAGTTCTGATGATATGGAGGCAGGAAAGTAGGCAGGCAGCCCCGGAAATTGAGCAGCTTTTATTATACCTTAGCTGCCAAATGAGCTCATGAACAGAACTAAAACTATTGTTTCTGCAATTTCACATACCGAATTATGGTTTTGAACGAGGCATGTTTTCAGTCACAAAACTGCAAATATTTTGAAGTCCTCGCAGCATTTTCAAAACAGAGTGGTCTGTTTAACTTCGTGAAGAAAGCTTAACGTCTTGAGCCAGAAAAGAACTAGATGCATACGAATTGCATATGATTATAGCTTCATGAATTCACATTATCACTAAAACCCAGAAGCAAATTAGCCATTTTCAAATTTCAACCATGACATGGAGTTCAAGTACTTGGTGTGGCACTGATATAGTTTGACTGGGTTAAGCCTCTTCTGTGCCTTGAATTCAGCAGCTTGGTATTCTGGAGCCTGTCTTTTATGGTACCATGCAGAGGTTCACATTTCTAGGTCTATACCCGTGTTAGTCTGGTATATAGCCCTTCAACTTGGTATCAACTATCAACCCTGGTTAGCAACAACCCTACCAGACTGATATGACCTGAGGCAATACCAACCTCGTACCTAACCTACTGGTTGTGAACTTGAGGTAATACCCGCCTTGTACCAGTTTTATACCAATTTCAATAACAAGTATATACCCACCTCACACAGAGGGGGGGGGGAAAAAAATTCTCCAGTCTTCGACCCAGTCTACTGTCACTGGTCTATACCCGTGTTGGCTGGTTATTGAGAAAAACATGGTTATCAACCTGGGTATTGGATAACCCACCAGCTTGTTATTGATTTTTTGAAAACCCATAGATAACCAACCCACCTGGTGCATATCATTCCAAGAACCAGAAGAGCTTTTATGTGTCGGGTATTGAATTTTCAAATTTTAATAACCCACCCGTAGGATTGGGATTTCATCTATGTGGATTATCAATCCTAAAAACCTTCAACATGTTCATGATAGAAAGCAGAAAAAACAGAAATTTTTTCATTAAACAAAAAAACCTATAACCTACCGAACCTAGAAAGTATAGCTGGCGGTTCTCAAGGTGGGTATTCGAGAATTGACCCATATGCATAGTCGGTGGTTATATACCCATGCTGAGAAGTGGAAACACAAGGTGACATGATGTATCAGTGCTCTGTGATGACCGTGCATGATGGCAATGAGTTCAGTATTTGTAACTGGGTGGTTTTGGTAGTAAGCTGCAAAGTGTGCAAATTTTCCTATTGGCGTTGTTAGGTAGCAAGCTGCAAAGCGTGCGAATCTTCCTCCTCTTGGCATTGCTACGAACCAGCAGCTGCATATCAGTTGCATACAAGTTGCTTTGGTTTGAAATCTTCCTCTTGGCATTGTTAGGAACTAGCTGCATATGAGCTTGCATACAACTTTGCTTTAATTTGAAAGATTTCGCATGCTACCGTAGCAGTCTTCATGAAAAGTTATCACCATATGTGGAGACTACATAGATTGAATGTTAAAGTTCCACACTTGTGTGCGTTGATCATTTGGCTCATATTAACCATAGAACCACTTACCACCCACTCACTCACTAGGTAAACCCCTCAATCCACCCACCCACGCACCAACCCACTTACCTACCTACCTACCTACCTACTTACTTGAAGATGATTGATGGCAACCTCCATAGCCGGGACAAATGTAACTTGTGTATTTTCCCTTGTTTTGATGGTGGTGCTATCTCAGATTATGTCTCTCACCCATTTGTCTCATCAGTTTGTCCCTTGTGATCAAAATACCTTCATGCATGGGCCATGGAATGTGGCTTTGAGAATGTTTCTACTGGCTACCAACAAATCCAGCAAGTTCACAGGTGTCAGGAATGTGTGTTAGAGGATTAATATTCTAAAACATAGTCTTCACTAGATGTTGGAAAAACTTTCCCTACACCCTAAACCCTAATCCATTCACCAGTGTACTCAAGTGGGACCTGTGAATTGGTGTTCCCAACTTCAACAGCAACATAGGCTCATCACACACCTGCTAAGTAAACTCTGCGGTTTTATCCATTACAATGTAAAATAAGGTAAACTTTGCGGTTTTATCCATTGCAATGTAAAATATGTGACGTTTATTTTGGCACATAGTATAGTGACATTACGGTTTGAGATTACATTAGTGTAATATATAACACAAACTTATGTCAAATTGTAATATTATGTAATATATGTCACAATAAACCCTACATATGTTGTTACATTGTAACAAATGACCATAGAGGTTGCCTCACACATGTATCATGGCCAAAGTGTAGTTCCATCCGTACTTATCTATACAAATGGATGTTACTCTTCCTTGACTTAAGTCAATACTTGAGAATTGGCTTGCCATTCAACCACCACATAGTGGGTGGTGTGGGTGTGCCACCCATGTTCCTGAAAGTTGTTTCAGTTGAGACAAGAAAGCAAAGAAAGCAACGTAATGGCCATTGGGATGGCTTAGCTGAATGGCAGGGTGGCCATAAGCCAGGTCTGTCCAATGACCATTATCTGACGTAATCGGTATTGGGGATAGATTCTGCAACATCATTAGGAAATTTGTAACCCTTTTGAGCACTAGGTCTCATGGTGTTCTCTATATGCCGGTTGTGTGCATTTCAAAGAACAGTTCACCCTAAGAAGCTTTGGGTGAAAGGTGGAATTCACCCTTTCACGAGGGAACAAAGTTTGGGGGGGCACGGGAGAGGCGGATTTTAAAGAGAACCTGAGGTTTGAAACTTTGGCTAACCCAGGTTATTTCCAACCCAAATCCGACATTAGATCAAAGTCAGTGCATAATGGTGGAAGAATGTAATTGTGAGTGCAAAGGGGCAAGTTTATCAATCGCAGTTAAGTTAGGGTAAGGCCTCAGGTTAGGGGCATTCATGAAATAAGGGGCCTAGGATTAAGGTGGTAGTCAAGTCTGACCCCACATGAAGGAAATGTCCCTCACCTCATCCTAGGGCCCTTATTTGGGGAGTGCCCCCACCCATGGGGCCTTACCCATGATACGAGTGTGACAACCTGAACATTATGTATAATGGAAGGCACTGAAATGCAAGGTAATGGCCAAGGGCTCAGACACGCTTACTCAAATTTCCTTGCCCAATAAGGATGACCCAGATTAGCTTACACAATCATTCCATGTTTCCTTACAAGAAACATTATGTTCCAAGGTGACGAAAAAATTACACCTTGTAAGGCACTCTAAAAATACATTACACATGTTTATGGAGATCATTATGAATTGAGCCCAACCATTTGTAGATCAGAAGGTAATAGAAGCAGGAGGCACCTTACCTCCTTGTTACAAGAAATAAGGTGCTTAGGACGAGGTGGGGATTGTTAAGGCAGCAATTGTCCCTCACATATATAAATTGCACCGAATGTTCTGTTTATTGCAAGGTTGGTATTCTTCTCTATGGTGTACTATGGTGTTTCTCATTCGCAAATGGACCTTCTCCAAAAAAAAACAAAAGAAAAAACTTTGATGCTGAATATGGGGATTCACATACACCATAAATTTCAGACAGTAGAGTTATCCCTAATGTCAGGCGATTAGGGGGCGAGAACGGCCAGTTTCGTCATACTAGGGCATCAAACGCGTAACTGGGAATGAAAATTTTACGAAAGGAAATAACTGGGACCCAAACTAGATTTTCCACCAATTTTGGTGATAAACTGAGTTTCATCCCGTGTTTCCTTTTTCCTGAGCGCCTGCACTGGTGCTACATATGTTTTCACTGCTTCTAAGTGTACAACTATTAAAGTTACTCTCGAACTTTGTGCATTAAATGCTGAGTTTCAGCATTTCATACCCAGATCCAATAAAATTTCCTTACTTTGTGGATACCACTGAAAGAGGGGATAGGGGGCGAAAGCAGAGGAGATAGGGGGTGAAACAGAGGGTGACTTTAGGGGTAACTCTAGTACAATTAAACTGTATTCCATGATCTAGTACATGAACTTTGAATTATGTTTTATCAATATGTTGGTTGACTGGCTGGCGTGACCATGAGACTCTACAAACACCATTTGGCCCTCAAGTAAGTGATAATGGGATTCTCCTTCAAAACTTGTCACTGTGCATTGCTGATCAAATTTGTCAGACTTTCATATTGCTTCTGATAAGAACTCAACCCTTTTTGGGTCATGTTTCTGTAGACAAACATGATAGATTTTGGCATTGTTCTCTCTCTCAAATTCACATTCATATTTTCCTTTGCCTGTGAGGCTGGATGTTACAACTTACAACCTGATTGGTTCTGGTCCCATAAGACATCATCAGTTTTGGTCCAGTATAGACTTCTTTTGAACATACCAGCATGGTCGTGGTAATGGGTAATTTCAAAATTTTCATAGCAAAACGGTCCTGGTACTGTGGATGAAGATCTAGGTGAAATTTAATTTTTAATTTTTTTCCCCATGATACACCGAGTGGATATTATAAGAAAATAAAGAGGAGGGTGAGCGTGTTGAAAATCAAAAACACCCACAAGTCATTATGGTTTTTGAAATGGCTGCCCTTTGCAGAAGAAAGTTAACACTCTGTAATGTGCTCTCCAACTACACAACACAAATCGACCAAGCTCTTTACAATAGTTATTATACCCACTCAATGTTAGCGTGTGTGGGTGGAGAACATTTCCATTTGAATCCCTGATAAGTGTGTGCTCTGATAGCTTCCTGCTTGAGCTCCTGTTCTGTGTGTCTGGATTCTGATCATCTCCCAACTCTGAAATGAAAGCTGCCCAAAAGTTAATGATCCTTGCGTTGCTTGATTTTAGTAGCTACTTTTCAATGAAACAAAATGCAAAGATGAAGGCCATTTCTGAGTCAAAAGTCTACAATGTCATAGTTGATCACTGGAACAGATAAACGCCCTCACCAATGTCATTATGGACCTTTGTATCCAATGCCTTAGCAAATAGGGAAGCAAGGAGGAGGAGGAGGAGGAAGGCTGTGACATTGTATGAGCTGTGTGTGGGTCTTGAGTGGTGGCTCCTTCTTCAAAGTGCCTGACACTTCAGACAAACTGCCACCAGAACATCAAAAAGATGGTTGAGGGGGTTGTCTTGGATTCAGCTTGAGCATGTTTCTATTCTCTATTTTTGTCTTAGGGTGGTGGGCATGATGCAATGTGGTACAGCAACCCCCCACATGATCAATGCCCATGTCCCATGATATCATGATGTTGCCATCGGAGACAATATGAACTACCTACCATTTTTGTTTCAATGGAAGATATAATTCGATAAGAGACAATGTTATATACATGAAAGATGACAAGGGTATATTAGGATGTGCACAATGTGGTATTGTGGGAGATGTAGGCTTCCATTCAAGATCCACCAACTTGTAGAATATGTCGTCACAAGGGTTTAAAGTGGCTTGTTTTGTAAACATCTATCATCTAAGATGAGGGAGAAGGGGGGGGGTGTGTGAAGAAAATAGAATTAATTGGAACTAGGTTCAAGATTTGAATGATGACACAATATAATGGATAGATGCATAATGCAAATTCACACTAAGATAATGTAGTATAATTGAATATGGTGAATTGTGTGTCCATCATTAGAACAATTTCATTGAAAACTCAAAATGACCTCACATATCAATCCTCTCAATTTCTTCATGTCTATTCTATTCATTTGCATGACATTAGGGACAAGGATAATTGTTGTCATGTTGTGATATCATGAAAACATGAATGTCAATCATGGGTATTGTTTGATCACATAGCTTCATGCCCATTGCAAGGAAAAAATAAAAAACAAAATCATGTGCACCCTAAGACCAAGATAACCCTTTAGGTCACATGTGTGATGATCTAAGTAACCCATCAAAATTTAATGCATTTTGAAAAATGAACAAACATTAAACAATGTTGGTTCATATAATAACATCAAGGAAACAAGTCCCATGTGAAAGTTATCTCCAAAATCACTTTTGAATCAAGGCAAACTAATGAAATTCAAATTCATTACATGCCCATCACTAAACACAATTATACTAAGTTGTCAATCCTCAATGTTGAACAATCAATGGTAGCCTTGTTATGCATTTGATGACTCTTAATTTAAACAAGTTAATTGTTAGCTAATGTAATGATGCAACCCCAAACTTGTCAAATGGTATGATTGGTAGTTTTTTTGTTTTGTAGCAACAAAATTGTGAAAATAGTGAATGGGTCAAGGGAGTGAGAACTTTAAGAAAATCAAGATGAGTGTGAAAAGGTGTTTAATGCAATTTGATCCCAAACTAAATTCAAGACTCATCATGAATTCATATGGACTTCATCATGGTATAGATGATAAATCATTGTTTTGTGACAATGAAATTGTGCAAACTCAAGGCAAGTTCATTAGTTCATCACAACTAGGTCAAAATAACCAGTGTTTTTGGGAAGAGTAGGATGAGTTGACATATTTCATAAACAAGTCAAAGCTTGTGTGTGAAGAAAGTGTTAATGGCATTTTGAGCCCAAATTACATTTGGGACTTATCATGAAATTTCATGAACTTCATAAGGGCATGAACCCATGAAAGGGGGATAATCTCTCTATGGTATATTTTGAAACTCTCACTAGGGATTACCTTGAAGTGGTAAAACCTTTAAGGACTTTCAAATCTCACTTGTGAAACTGAGACATGTTTGTGTCCCATGGGATTTTCATAACTCTTAAAAACCATAATCAATTGAAACATGTAAAATCATTTTTTATACCCTTCATACAAAACTTTCCAATGTCGTGTCAAAATTTTCAATCAAATATGATTCATTTTTTTAGAATGAACTTTGAGTGGGTGAAGCTTTTTTTAACAATTTGGGTTTTGATGCTTCTACCATCATAATTACCCATAAACAATTCCCTTTGTTTTGAGAATAAAAGCCAATTTTTGGATTTTTTTCATTCATATCTTCCAATTCATCTACATGTAAAATCTTGTTATTATTCAATTTGGACAAGATTTGATCTTACTTGAACTTTATTTTGAACATCCATGAATATTTATTCCCAAAGTAGAATTCAAGCCTTGCATCTATATTGTTAATGTTTCCTTTATATTTGAACATAATTTTTCTTTTATTTCAATGAGAATTCAACTCTCTTTAGTTTTCATTATATCTTGGACTTACTAATGCCCAATTCCTTATCAAACTTTCAACTTGTCTTTATCCTAAGAATTACATTTCCTTATAAGTTTTGAGAGTCAATTATAAATTCAAGTTAAGATCATAACACATAATGGGGCAACATGGTTTTGCACAAGCTCTTGTGCAATGACGCTTGAGCCTATAATAAATAAGAGCTACACTTGAGTGTTAGAAAAAATGTTTTTAAAAGAAAATTTGAGAGGTTACAATGTTGTTCTTCATTCTTTCTAACCACTCCATCCCACATACACATGAAAAACATGCAATAAACTTACCCACCTAGTTTACCTAGAAAATCCATCTAATCTAAGTAGGTTAATATAACATAATGTAACGTGCTAGCAAATTAGACACCAACCATTATTGTAATTTCAAATGAAACCCTATTCTTGTTTAATTCTCAAATATATAGGCAATTAAAGTTATTAATCTTTTGTACCCATAGTTACTTGTGTGAGAATGAGATAATGACTACTTCAATCTACCTAATTGGTTTGTGTAAGTATGATCCCATTGAACCAGTTTATCATTCCTAAACACCAAGGGCTTTAATTGAATAGATATTGTGCCCTTGTTAATTAACACAAAAAATGGGCACTACATGCATTGTTTAGCTTTTGTAAAAAGAATTAGTGGCCATTTCTATGCTTTTATTGGCATCCCCAAATGAAAAAATTGACATATCAATAGAATTGACCTTATCTATGATTCATTTGTTCCTTTCATTATTAAATTCATTTCAACCTTTTATGTTAAAGAACATGAAGGCTTGGCAAATTTTGCTACCATGCTCAACCCAAAGATTGCCCCCAAACTTGGCAAAGGCCTAACTTCTTTGATGTCAAGCAATCTCTTAAGCTATGTCTATTATTTGGCATAAATTGGCATTAATTTAAGAGAAAATTTGATTATCAATCTTGTGAAGTAGGCTTGAGGTGATTTGAATGGTTGTGAACTTTATCAATATGAATAGGTACATGAGGTGGTTCAACTTGTGCATGTACATTGGCAAAATGTAATTCCAATGTTAAGATATTTAAGTTTGGATTTTACAAAGCAACATTCCACCTGCACTAGGTATTTGGCAAGTTTGTTGTTACACATTGTTGTGGTGGACAAGATTCTATTTATGCTAGATCATGGGGGGTAATTCTTTCTATTTTGTGGATACCTTTTACGTTTGGAGGGTATTATTTTGTTAACAAATTATAAATGAGATAAATGTTACTATTTACCTTTATTCATTAAAAAAGATGTTAGTTTGTGAGAATGGATCAATATTAAAATTTATTTACATATGAAATAAAATTATATCTTTAATTATATTTTTAAGTGCCTTGTTTATTTATGAATATTTCCAAGATTTCTTGGGAGCTTAATTTATTTCTTAAATTTTTAGAAAATTTAATTTCAAAGTCATAAACAAATACCATATTTTGAATTGACCTCATTTTTGAAAAAAATGTAAATCACTCCCTTGTTGGGGAAATAATGATACCATTGTTAACCTCATTGTTGCACAATGTTACTTATGCAAGGAAAGTCACTAACCATGACAAAATAGGAGGTTAATTCACCCCAAATAATGGCTTTGTGTAGGGCTTAAAAACAAGAAACCTTTCAAAATGCACTTGATAAATACAATAAAACATAAAACATTCAAGAACAAAGAAATGACTTTTGGATAGAGATGATGCACATGGTGGCTTAAACAACATCAAACTAATGAAGCTATTTTTAAGGGCATTGCACAATATGGAATAAGTGTTTTGCATCATGCAAATGTATATTTGAAATATAAATTATATTTGTCTTGTTGATATATTTTAATTGTTTTGAATTGCTATGAAGAATTTGCTTAATCACCTACGGGAGTTTAAGAAACTTGGAGGTATTCAAAGCTCGAACAACAAGATTAAAACCATTGTGAAAAAGAGCTTGGCTTGGATTGTTCAAATCAAAATATTTGCATCAATATTGTGTTCTTAATAATTTACTAGAGTTAAACATTAAGAAATGGGGACAATGGTTGCATGTAGGTGCAATAAACATTCATGTAAATTGTTGTTACTTGTTCATGATTTGTTTCTAATGCATTTGAACTTTCTTGAGTTTGGAGATAAAATTGATGAGCTTCTTGTGTATGTGTTGTTTGTCACATTGAGGTTCTTAATGTAAATGAAGCGTTTAAAAATGTGATCTATGTGCATGAAGATTAAAGATTAAAATCTTTTTGATGTATGTTCCTTGTGGTGTTGTGTAATCTAACATGTTTAGTCAGGTATGGGGAAAGGAACTTGAAATATTTGAAGTTTAGTAGTGAATAAATTTAAAAAGACTAAAAGAAGATACAGTGGTAATGAGATGGAAGCAAAGATCTTGAAATTCATGCATGTTTGAAAACTTTATGGGTTGACCCATTAGTTAGGATGGAAGATGATAAAATGTAAGCATGTTAGATGGGAATATCATACATTTATATATTCAGATGAATGTAAGCATAATAAAATAAAATATTAGATATTCCAAATAAATATAAAATAATATCAAAACCTATTTGAATAAAATTATTAAATGTCAAGAATGTTTGTATTTGATTGTGCATTAATCTTCAAATTCCAACTTATCTCAATATATTTTGATAACACCTTCACAAATGCAACAATCTTCACATCCTAACCTAATATAAATATATATTTCATTAAATGTTTTGTGTTGAAAGCTCTTTGCACACAAAGTTACCATCCATTTCTTAGGATATTTTCAATTTTTTTTTTTTTTTTTTTTTTCTTTTTCTTTT
>Ga0209611_10000788_pt1 | contig 50077 bp, 54 predicted proteins | sample S1TSphgellanicum_3_FD_187693 | JGI IMG/M metagenome (GOLD analysis project Ga0209611, IMG submission 187693) | Host-associated microbial communities from peat moss isolated from Minnesota, USA - S1T2_Fc - Sphagnum magellanicum MG (SPAdes) (version 2) | ecosystem: Host-associated > Plants > Peat... | reverse complement strand
CTGAAAGCTTCGGCGTGCGCTACGACCCCGAGAACACCACGTATTTCTTGAGCCGTGAAGAACTGCTGCGCGGCCAGCGCTCCGATCTTCCGCCGTTACGGCGAACAGCCTTCATGCAGATGGCGCGCAGCGCGCAGATCATCGCGGATTATTACGGTCTGCCGCCCAGTCGGGTGGTCGAAATCGGCACCCGCCTGGAAATTTGAGCCGGACGGCGGGCCACCGTACTAGGTGTGGATGGTCTGCACGCCGTCATCGCCCGCCACGATCAGCAGGTCGGCGCGGCGCCTGGCGAAAAGACCGACGGTGACGACCCCCGCGAGCTGATCGACGGCCGTTTCGAACGCCAGGGGGTCCGTCAGCCGCAGGTTGTGCACATCCAGAATTGCATTTCCATTGTCGGTGATCACCCCTTCACGCCACACGGGCTGTCCACCCATCTTGACGAGCTGTCTGGCAACGTAGGAGCGCGCCATGGGGATGACCTCGACCGGAAGAGGGAAGGCGCCGAGCACCGGGACGAGCTTCGTGTCATCGAGGATGCAGATGAATCGGGCGGAGGCGGCCGCGAGCACCTTCTCGCGCGTGAGCGCCGCGCCCCCGCCCTTGATCAGCACGCCGCCGGCAGTCGCCTGATCGGCGCCGTCGATGTACAGCGCAAGGTCTCCCGCGGAGTTGAGTTCGAGTTCCGGAATGCCGGCGGCCTTGAGTGCCTGCGAGGTTGCCCGCGAACTCGATACCGCGCCGGCGAGCCGTGTTTTGCCGTGTTTCAGCGCTTCTATGAACTGGCCGACCGTCGAGCCGGTGCCGATCCCGAGCACCATGTCTTCTTCCACGTACGCGAGAGCGGATTCTGCGGCGCGGCGTTTTTTTTCGGTGGGTGACAGACTGATTTTCGTCCCCTTAAAAACAACTGTGCCCGCTTACGCGGGCACAGTTGATTACTTTCGAAGGCTTACTTTTTCTTAGCGGCCTTTTTCTTAGCTACCTTCTTCTTCGCCTTCTTTGCTTTCGCTGCCATGATAGAAACTCCGTTGTCGGGTTAGTCCGGGGTCCGAGTATATACACGAATAATTAATTTACAAGCAATACGTCACCCTTCATGCACGACAATGTGGTAGCGATGTGAACGGCCTCACTCAAGAGTGAGAATGAAATCCCAATCCTTGCGCGTCACGGGCATGACCGACAGACGATTCCCACGGCGCAGCAAAACGAAGTCCTTCAGCGCCCTCTGCTCATGACGACGCAGCTCATCGAGTGTGATGACGCGATCGAATTTGCGCTTGAGCTTCACGTCGACGACGAACCAGCGCGGTGCTTCGGCCTTTGAGCCTTCGTCATAGTGATGATGCTTCGGATCGAAGGCGGTCGCATCCGGATAGCCTCCCCTGACGATGCTGACCACGCCGGCAATTCCCGGGACATCGCAGCTTGAGTGATAGAAAAACGCCATATCCCCCTTTTTTATGGAGTCCCGCAGCATGTTGCGCGCCTGGAAATTGCGCACTCCCTCCCATGCCGTCGTCTGTTTCGGCGCGCGTTTCAGATCATCGATGCTGAAAGAATCGGGTTCCGATTTGAGCAGCCAATAGTTCATGGGCAGCCTCCCGGGTAATGCCGCAGTCCTGATTCGGTCGCCAATGAATCCAGGCGCAGATCCCACGGTTCGCCGAACTCGAGCGCGGTGCGCTGCTCATCGAAGGCCAACCCGACCAGGCGCGGACCCGACCAGCGGCGCCGTCCGCGGCGAAAGTTGAGCGCCCGATCGTAGAAGCCGCCGCCGAGACCCAGCCGCCGGCCATCCGTGTCGACTCCGACCAAGGGAACGACGATCAGATTCAACCATTGGGCCGACAAGGGTCGCCCGGTGCGCCGCGGAACGGCAATTCCAAATGCGCCGCGGCGCGTGGGGCCTTCCAGTGGATAGAAGCGCATGCGCGCATGCCGCCGGTCGGTGATGACGGGCACGAATATGCGCAGCTGTCGCCGGCGAGCCGCGGCGAGGAGCGCCGCCGTGTCCGTTTCGCCGTCGAAGGGCAGATACAGCGCGATACGCTTGCCCGCTCTGAACGCCGGCAAGCGGGCAACGATCTTCGCGGCTTGCGCCGATCGCGCAGCGTGTTCGGCGCGGCTCAAGGATCGCCGCGCGGCGCGCAGTTGTTTTCGTAACGCGACTTTCATCCGTGTTATTTATCGAATGGAGATGGCGCCACCCGCATGTGCCGGTTTGGACCGTTGCTCCCGACCTGAGCAACAGGTGGGGCTAACTGCGGCACTTAAGGCTTTCCGCTCGAGGCGGACTTGCACAATGTTGCCAGCAAGCATGGCCCCTGGGGTTTCAAACTTAGGGTCGAGAGGTAACCCGATCCGCATCGAACACCGCAGGCAGCGCCAAAATTAATCGTCTCGAGAAGGGCGCCGCTCCGAGTGCGCCGCCGCCTCAAAGCTCGAGCTGTTGACCCTTCTCCAAGGCCGACTCTACGCGCTCGCGCAAGATACGCAAGCGTCCGCCGACGTCAGAATCGAGATTGCTGTCACGGTTGCGGAATCGAATCAATTCGTTCGCCATATTCAGCGCCGCGATCACCGCGATCCGGTCGAGGCCGACCACCTTCCCGCTGTCGCGTATTTCACGCATTTTCATGTTCAAGAACTCGGCCGAATCGAGCAGGTCGGACCGCTCCTCGATCGGACACGTGATGTGATACTCCTTTTCGAGTATGCGCACGCTGACTCTCGCTTGATTGTCACTCATGCCTGTTCCATTGATTTCAATCGTCCGATCATTGCCTCGACGCGGGCGCGCACTTGTTCGTTTTTCTGCAGCAGGCCGGCGCGCTCCGAGGTGAGCGTGTCCTGCCGCTGGCGCAACGCCCGATTTTCCTCCTTGATCTGACTGACCGTCACGATGAGGTCTTCGAGCCGCTTCTCGAGGCGCTTCAGTTCGAGTTCAACCGCCGACTTGGGTGTGGATTCGCTCATAGACCGCCAATATAGAGCGCGGCCTGGCGCAATGCAAAGGGCGGCATCGGCCCGTACTGCGCTATTATTGACGTAATCATGATGTCGGACATTCGATTCAAGGACTTTGAGGACGTGCTGGCCGGCGCGGGGAGTCTTGCGGATGCCGCGGAGGCTCATGGCTCATTGTGCGGCGCGCTGTGTTCGATGTCCCCGTACAAGATGCAGGATTGGGTCAACGAAATTTTGCCCGACGGCGCGGCGCTGTCCGATGAATCGGCGGCCATGATTGAACGGGTCTTCACGGCGACCGCCACCTCCTTCGGCGAGCAAGGCATGGAATTCGAACCGCTGCTTCCGGATGACGAGTCGCCCCTCAACGGCCGCGCCAATGCGCTGGCGTTGTGGTGCACCGGGTTCCTTTATGGTTTGGGGGCCGGACATATTTCCGATCTTGCGGCGCTGAACGGCGACGTCGGCGAGATCGTCCGCGATTTTACCGAAATCTCCCGCGCCACCGGCGATGACGCGGACGCGGATGAGTCCAACGAGCAGGCCTATGCGGAACTGGTGGAGTTCATCCGCGTGGCGGCCCAGGTCGTATTCGAGGAACTGTTGCCGCTTCGTCGACAGGATTATCCGACGCAGCAGCGTTTGCATTGAGCATGGATCGCAGCGAGTTCGCGCGGCGCCGGCGCCAATTCATGCGCATGATCGGAAAAGATGCCATCGCGATCCTGCCGGCGGCCCCCGTGCGCCATCGCAACGGCGACATCGAGTACGCCTATCGCCAGGACAGCCACTTTTATTATCTCTCGGGGTTCCCGGAACCCGATGCCGTCGCGGTGCTCGTCCCGGGGCGGGCGCAGGCCGAGTACCTGTTGTTCGTACGCGAGCACGACGCCGTGCGCGAGTCCTGGGACGGTCCCCGGGCCGGCACCGACGGTGCCGTCGAGCGCTACGGCGCCGATGACGCCTTCCCGATCGCGGACATCGATGAAATTCTCCCCGGATTGATGGAGCAGCGTTCGCAGATCTACTACTCCATGGGCGCTCACCCGGATTTCGATCCCCACGTCGTCGGTTGGGTCAACGGATTGCGGGTACAGGCCCGACAGGGAGGCGGTGGCGCTCAGGAATTTGTTGCGCTGAGTCACGTGCTCGACGACATGCGGCTTTACAAGAGCCGCGCGGAGCAGGCCAGTCTGCGCCGCGCGGCCCAGATCGCCATCGGCGCCCACCGCCGCGCCATGCGCTTCGCGCGGCCGGGACGAATGGAGTACGAGGTCATGGCGGAATTGCTGCATGAATTTCGCTCACGCAACGCGGACATTTCCTATCATCCCATCGTCGGCGGCGGAGCCAACGCCTGCGTGATGCACTACCGCAGCAATGATCAGCCGCTGTGCGACGGTGACTTGCTGCTCGTCGATGCCGGTTGCGAACTCGATTATTACGCCTCGGACATCACGCGTACGTTCCCGGTCGGCGGCCGCTTCACGCCCGCCCAGCGCGCGATCTACGAGGTGGTACTCGAGGCGCAACTGGCCGCCATCGACAAGGTGCGTGCCGGAAATCACTGGAACCAGCCGCACGAGGCGGCGGTGCGTGCCGTCACCTCAGGACTGGTCGAGCTGGGGCTGCTCAAAGGGCGCGTGGCCAAGCTCGTCAAGGATCAAGCCTACCTGCAATACTTCGGTCACAGAACCGGCCACTGGCTGGGGATGGATGTGCATGATGTCGGCGACTACAAGGTCGGCGGTGAGTGGCGGGTATTGGAGAGCGGTATGGCGCTCACCGTCGAGCCGGGCATTTACATTCGTCCGGCAGCCCGGATACCGAAAGAATTCTGGAATATCGGCATCCGCATCGAAGACGATGTGCTCGTCACCAACTCTGCTCCCGAGGTGCTGACGGCCGCGTTGGAGAAAACCCCGGAGGCCGTCGAATCTTTGGCGGGTGCGGCGTGAGCGCGCGGACGGAGACGCCGCCGGAAAGATTCGACATCGCCATCGTCGGCGGCGGCATGGTCGGCGCCAGCCTCGCAGTTGCCTTGGCGCCGCTCGGACTCAAGATCGCGCTGATCGAGGCCGTTCCGCATGATTCGGGCGCAAGCCCAAGCTTCGATGAGCGCACGACGGCGTTGTCCAACGGCAGCCGGCGGATTCTGGAGACTCTCGGCGTGTGGCAACAGGTTCACTCCTCGGCGACCCCGATCGCGAAGATTCATATCTCCGATCGGGGTCGCTTCGGATTCGCGCGCATCGATGCGGCGGAACAGGGCCTTGCCGCGATGGGCTACGTGGTACCCAACCGGTCGCTCGGGCTCGCGCTCTGGCCGCGTCTTGCGGGCAGCGCCAACGTTCGAGTGTACTGCCCCGCGGCGGTGTCGCGGGTAACCGCCGGCGAAGCGTCGGTCACGCTCGAGATCGCGGATGCCGGCATCGCCATCGAGGCCGGGCTCGTGGTTGCCGCGGACGGAGTGCATTCGGCGGTGCGCAGCGCCTTCGGCATCGACGCGCGCACCCGCGACTACGACCAAACGGCCGTGATCACCACCGTGCTGCCGCAGCGGTTCCATGACCATGTGGCGTACGAGCGATTCACCGCGAGCGGACCGCTCGCGTTGCTACCCCTGCAGGGAGGCCGATGCACGCTGGTGTTGACCCTGAGCAGCGCCATGGCGGAGTCGGTCATGGCGTGGCCGGACGAGGAGTTTCTCGCCGAAGTGCAGCGCCGCTTCGGCTTTCGCCTCGGCCGCTTCCTCAAGGTGGGTCGCCGCATCTGCTACCCGCTCGCGCTCACGCGCTCGATGCGCACCAGTGCGGAACGATGCGTCATCATAGGCAATGCCGCACAGGGGCTGCACCCGGTCGCCGGGATGGGTTTCAACTTGGGCTTGCGCGACGTGGCGAGTCTCGCCGAGCTCATCGCCGAACGGCGCAACGACCGGTTTTTCGACGCCGGGACCCCCGGGTTGCTGGCCGACTACGATGCCTGGCGCCGAGCGGATCGGGATGGCGTCATTGCCTTCACCGACGGTCTCGTGCGGATGTTTGCCAATCCTTTGGGTGCGGTGCAGCGGCTGCGCAGCCTCGGGCTGCTGGCGTTTGATCTGCTGCCGCCCGCGAAGGCCGCATTGTCGCGCTTGAGCACGGGCAGCGGGAACGGCGCCCGCGTGCCCAAACTTGCGCGCGGAGTCGCACTGGCATGAGCATGCACCGGGATCTCGATGTGGTCATCGTGGGTGCGGGTGTGATCGGATCGGTCATGGCCGCGTTGCTCGTGGCACGCCGCTCGAGCGCGCCGGGACGCATCGTCATCGTGTGTGATCGCCTGCCGCCGGCGACTGCGCCGGACGCCGATTGGGACCTGCGGGTGTTCGCCTTGAGCCGCGCGTCGGAGCGGCTGCTGCGCATTTGCGGCGTGTGGGAAAGGCTGCCCGCCGCGCGCCGGTTTGGATATGAACGCATGCGGGTGTGGGACGCGGCGGGTGACCCCTACGGGAGAGCGTCGCTGGAATTCGACTGTGCCCGGATCGGCGAGCCGAATCTGGGCTTCATCGTCGACGGGCACGCGCTGCAACGCGAAGCCCTGCAAGCGGCGCGCTCCGCCGGCGTGGCGGTGATCGAGGCGGGCGTCGCGGTGGTGGCCGTCAGCGATGCCGACGTCGCGGTGCGCATGACCGACGGGCGTGAACTGCGCAGCAAGCTGTTGATTGCCGCCGACGGACCCGGCTCCAAGATTCGGGAGTTGCTCGGCATCGAAACCGCCGGCCACAGTTACGGTCAAGACGCACTGGTGGCGCATGTACGCACCGCGAAGCCCCACGGCAATACCGCGTGGCAGCGGTTTCTGCCCACCGGCCCGCTCGCATTCCTGCCGCTTCCGGACGGCCGGTCATCGATCGTGTGGAGCACGTCGAGCGCCGAGGCGGCGCGGCTGCGCGCGCTCGACGCCCTCGCGTTCGGGTCGGCGCTGCGCGCGGCCGTCGGCGGCATCCTCGGGGATTGCGAACTCACGACCGCCGTGGCGAGTTTTCCGCTCAAGCTGCAGTACGCCTTGGAATACGTGCGCCCGCGCGCCGCATTGCTCGGTGACGCGGCGCACGTCGTGCACCCTTTGGCGGGGCAGGGTTTGAATTTGGGGCTGCTGGATTGCGCCGCCCTCGCCGATGTGCTCGGCGAGGAAGGGAGCGCCGGGCATTACGGCGAGCACACGCGGCTGCGGCGTTACGAACGCCGGCGACGCGGCGAGAATCTGCTGGCGGCGGCCGCCCTGGATGGACTCGAGCGATTGTTCTCGAACACGGATCCGTTCAGCGCCGGGTTGCGTACCGCGGCCCTCACCGGCGTCGGCGGGCTGCCGTTCGTCAAGCGCGAGCTTGCGCAGCGTGCCTTGGGATTGCGCGGCGATATCCCCGCGTTCTTGAGTTCATAAGCGATCGACTTTCGCCGCACAAATGAAATCGTTGGGGGACAGTCCGCCGATCGAATGGGTCGCGAACGTGATGTGGCAGTAGTCGTAACCGACTTCCAAGTCCGGGTGGTGATCCTCGGTGTTCGCGATGTAGGCGACCGCATTGACGAAGCCCACGGTGCGGTAGAAATCCTTGAATTTCAGGGAACGCTTCAGACTCTTCGAGTCCGCGGCAATCCGCCAATCTTTGTGCAACTGCTTGCGCAATAGTTTTGCCTTGGCCGGCGTCAGCGGCGCCACGCCGCCTTCGCAGGGCACGCATTTCCTCTCGGACAGTTCTTTCATGATGGAGTCCTTGCATACGTGCGTTCGATGTAGCGTTCGACGAGGTCCTGAAACTCTTCGGCGATGCGGTCACCCTTCAGGGTCACCGTCTTGGCGCCGTCTTCATACACCGGTGCAACCGGGTGTTCACCGGTGCCCGGCAGGCTGATCCCGATGTTGGCGTGCTTGCTTTCGCCCGGTCCGTTGACCACGCAGCCCATGACCGCGACTGACATGTCTTCGACTCCGGTGTGCCGTTTGCGCCATTCGGGCATCCGATGGCGGATGTGGTTTTGGATCTTCTGTGCCAACTCTTGAAAATAAGTGCTGGTGGTACGGCCGCACCCGGGGCAGGCGATCACCATCGGAGTAAATGAGCGCAGCCCCATGGTCTGCAGTATCTCCTGCGCGACGATCACTTCCTGCGTGCGATCGCCGCCGGGTTCGGGCGTCAAGGACACGCGAATGGTGTCGCCGATGCCTTGCTGCAGCAGAACTCCCATCGCGGCGGTGGAGGCAACGATTCCCTTGCTGCCCATGCCCGCTTCGGTCAACCCCAAGTGCAGCGGGTAGGTACAGCGCTGCGCCAGATTCTGGTAAACGGCGATCAAGTCCTGCACCCCGCTGACCTTCGCGCTGATGACGATCATGTCGGCCCCGAGCCCCAGGCTTTGGGCTCGCTGCGCGCTGTTCAGCGCCGACACCACGATGGCTTCGCGCATCACATCGATCGCGGAGAGTGGCGCGGCCTGTTTGGAGTTCTCGTCCATCATCCGGGTGAGCAGGTCTTGATCGAGGCTGCCCCAGTTCACACCGATCCTGACCGGCTTTCGATAGTGGCAGGCGGTTTCGATCATCTCCGCAAATTGGGGGTCGCGCTTGCTGCCGCGGCCGACATTGCCGGGATTGATGCGCAGCTTGCCGAGCGCTTCCGCGCAGGCCGGATGGGTCTTGAGGAGCTTGTGGCCGTTGAAGTGGAAGTCCCCTACCAGCGGCACGGCGACGTTCAGCGCGTCCAGGCGCTCGCGGATGTGGGGCACGGCCGCGGCGGCTTCGTCGTTGTTGACCGTGATGCGCACCAATTCAGAGCCGGCCCTCGCCAGCGCCTTGACTTGCGCCACCGTGCCGTCGATATCGGCGGTGTCGGTATTGGTCATGGATTGCACGACGATCGGCGCTTTGCCGCCGATGGTCACCGAGCCTACTTTTACGCCTAGGGACGTTCTACGGGAGATCATGTCGCCGATTATATCAGGGGTACGCCTGGGAGCCTGTCTGGCTCCTGGCCACGCGCACCACCACGGTGCCGGCAATCTTGTCATGCCACGCTTGCTTGGCCTCATCGAAAGCGATCCAGAAGAATCCGAGGCCGGCCACCGCCAACGACAGAAAACAGCCGAGCGCCCGAATGAGGGCCGTCTCCCAGTCGAGTTCACGTCCATCGAGCCGCACCACACGCAGATCGAAGACGATGCCGCCGACGGTGGTGCCCCGTAGTTTCCACATCACCGCCCCGTAGGCGGCGAGCAGCGTCAAATGCAGATGAAATGTTTCATGCAGCACGCTCGTCACGAAGCCGATCAACAGCACGTCGATCAACAGCGCCGCCATGCGCACCCAAAAGCCCGCGCGCGGCAGGGCTGCCGTGACGGCCGGACCCTGCGAGGCGGACGCCTGGGGTTGCGCCGGGGGCGGCGTTGCGGGCGCGGAAGTGCCGCTCGGCGACGTCGCGCCAATCGAGGCCTCCGCCGCAGACGCGGCAGCGCCGGCCGCCGTGGTGGCGGCTGACGTGGCACCGGTTGCCGTGGCGCTGGGTGGAGCGGCGCCTGCGCCGGCCGCCGTGGCCCCCGGTGGTGTGGCGCCCGGTGGTGTGGCGCCTGGTGGTGTGGCGCCTGGTGAAGCGCCGACACGCGATGAGGCCGTAGCCGCGGCGTCATGCCGTGCAGCCTGGCGCGCTCGCGTGGTGAGAATCAGGGTATAGACGACGGCACCGAATCCCAACAAGGCCACCAAGTTAAATACCAGGAAGCCCAGCACCGGAACCAGGTACAGCATCAGCACGAGTGCGCCGCCGATCAGCACGGCGGCGGCCGGGTGAATCGCGGGTCCGCCGGCGCGCCTGCCCGTGATGCGGCGGCCGAGCCAGGCAAGCATCACGGCTTTGCCGAAAACGCCGGCGCAAAATAGCCCCGCAACCACAAACGGTACCGCCGCGATGCCGATCACCGTGACGCACAACAACACCACGAGCACGGGGGTGAACAACATCGCGAGCAATGCGGCAAGCACGGTTTGGCCGGGCTGTGTTTCGACCACCTCCACGCAGCGAGTCAGACTCTCTCGAAACAGCACGGCAATGAGGAGATACAGCGCGAGAAAGGAGAGTGCCCATCCCCAGGCCCAGCCAAGCCCGGGCGCCAATGCGAGTGGCCGACCGTACAGCAGGCAATGCTGGACCCAGGCACGCAGACCGCTGAAACCGCCGAAGTTGCCGGAAAAAATATTTTGTACATCGCCGTGCACGACGGCAGCCGGGTCCCGATGCAGGGTGCCGACGACGGCCACCGCGTCCCCGCCGATATCCGCATGGGGTCCCAACGTGAGGTCCCCCAACACCGACACGGCGTCGCCTTCGATCTTGCTGTCGACATAAGTGCTGCCGAATACGGACACGGCGGCGTCGGAAACCGGTCCGGTGACCCGGGTGTCGCCGAACACGGATACGACGTCATCCGCTTCGCCATCGCTCGTTGCCGAGCCGAATATCGATACCACCGAGTCCGCCTTGCGGCCCGACGGTAAATGCGAATCGCCGCCCACATTGATGACTTCATCGCCGCCGTGATCGTGCCGGTCGTGATGCCGCGGTCCGGTGCGATGGCTGCGACCTTCGTCACTGCCGTCCCAGTCGGGATCGTCCGGGGTCGCCGCGGGGTCGGGTGCGACGACTGCAGCGCTCGCCGGCCGCGAATCCGCATGCACGAGATGCGGCGCGAAGAACGAGGTCAGCACGATCGGCAGTAGGATTCGCTTAAACATGTGGGTAGTCATGAGTGGATGTCACCTGCCGTCCTGCGGCGTGAGGTAGAGCGTGCGGTAGGCTGCGCTGCCGAGCGCAAAGAGGAACGCGTACAGCAGAGCCCCCGCGGTGAGGCCTACGTAGCCCCAGGTTGACGGAATGGCGTGTGCGAACACCGCGGCGAGTTCTCCGGCGGCGGTCATGATCGCCATGCCGTCGCGAACCGTGCCGATCGACAGAGCCCCGGACTCGCGCAAGGAGTGCACGGCCGCGGCGGTCCAGCCGCCGGTCAGGTACGCGCCACCGACGAGCGCGCCGCACATGAGCAGGAAAACGGCGCGCGCCGCTGCGGGCCAATGCGCAAAGCTGCGGCGCCACCACGGCAGCGCGGCGCGGCGAGCCAATTCGCCCAACACGCGCGATTCCAATGTCGATGGCGCAACCCGCGAGGGCAATTGGCGGAGCGTCAGGTCCACCAACCGCGCGATTCGTTCCTCGTTCTCCGAAGGTTCGTTCATGGCGCGATCCCCCGGGCTTGACACAGCGGCAGCAGCGCCGCACGGCCGCGCTTGATGTCGGTTTTCACTTTGGCGAGCGAGATGCGCAGGCGTTCGGCAATTTCCTCGTAGGAAAACTCTTCGAAGTGGTAGAGCACGAGGGGCAGACGCTGATGCGGCGGCAACCGTCGCAGTGCATCGTCGATCACGCGGCGCCGCTGTTCGTCTCCGAGGTCCTCGAGCAACGTGTCCGGCACCGGAATCTCCGGTTGCGGACCCGGCGATTCCTCATCGGAAGAGTCCGGGTTGAGCTCGGAGAACAAGCGCCGGCGTTTGCGATACCGGGTCAGGTGATTCAGAGTCAGATTGCGCGCCACGGTCTTGAGCCAACCGCCCACCGCCGGGCTGCCGCGGAGCTGGCCGAAATTTTCGTATGCCTTGACGAACACATCTTGGGCGATATCCTCCGCCTGTGCATCATCGCCGGTCATTCGCGCGGCGGTCGAGAAAACCATGTCTTGATATGCGCGCATAAACGTCGTGAACTCGGCTGAGTTGGTCGGCTCCGTCGAAGGTGTTTGCACAGAATGTGTCCGTTTAGACCCAAAACACGGCGGCCGGAGAAAAGTTGCACCGCAATTGCGCATAATGCCCGGTATGGCCGAGCGCATCGTCTATTCGACCGGGGTGGGGAGCCTCTGCCCGAATTGCCGCCGGACGGTGCGCGAGTGCGTGTGTCCGAAGGGTGTCCCCGGCGCTGCGCCGGCGCTCGCCGTGCGCGTGGGGCGGGAAGTCAAGGGCAGGGCCGGCAAGGGGGTCACCACGGTCCGGGGATTGCCGCTGTCAGCGGCCGAGATCGACTCTCTGGCGACCCAACTGAAGAAGCGCTGCGGGTCCGGGGGCACCGTTCGCGACGGGGTCATCGAGATACAGGGCGATCATCGCGATGCCGTGGTCGCCGAACTCATCAAACGAGGATGGCCGGCGAAGAAATCCGGCGGCTGAGATCGTGTATGATGCGGGCCATCGCGATAAGAGCTGTCTGGAGAGAGTCCTTTCGATGAGGACCGCCGAAGGCGCAACCGCCCGGAAACGCTCAGGCACACGAACGGCAGACTCTCGCGATCTCTGGAGAGCGATCACGCCGGCAGCGGCGGCGGTCCACCGAAGGGGTACAGCGCTTTCTTAGCGCTCGATCTCTCAGGTCTTAAGGACAGAGGGGCGAAGCACGCGGGTGCTCGTAGCTCTGTTTTCTTGCGCCATGAGGTTGCGATGGGCCTTAAGACTCCGCTGTATGACAGCCATCTAGTGCATGGCGCAAAGATCGTCGATTTCGGCGGCTGGGAGATGCCGCTCCATTACGGTTCTCAGATCGAAGAGCACCATGCGGTGCGCCGCGATGCGGGCATGTTCGACGTATCGCACATGTGCGTCATCGATCTGAGCGGCGAGCGGGTGCGCGAATTCCTGCAAGTGCTGCTGGCGAACGATGTCGCCCGGCTGAAAGTCGCCGGCAAAGCGTTGTACTCCTGCATGCTGCTGCCCGGCGGCGGCGTGATCGATGATCTGATCGTCTATCTGACCTCGCCGACGTCGTTTCGGATGGTCGTCAACGCCGGCACGCGCGAGAAGGACCTCGCATGGATTCGAAGGCAGGCGAAGGATTACGCGGTGAGCGTCCGCGAGCGTCGAGACTTGGCGATGATTGCGATTCAGGGCCCGAACGCCCGGCAGAAAACGGCGTCCCTGTTGGCGCCTGCGGAGCGCGAATCGGCCCTCGGATTGCCGCCGTTCTGCGGCGCCGCCGTGGATTCCTGGTTCATCGCCCGGACCGGCTACACCGGTGAGGATGGATTCGAAGTCATGCTGCCGGTCGAGGATGCCGCCAGGACATGGAGCGCGCTGCACGCGGCGGGCGTACGGCCCGCCGGCCTCGGCGCGAGGGACACGTTGCGTCTCGAGGCCGGAATGAATCTTTACGGCAACGACATGGATGAGGATCATCACCCCCTGGAGTCGGGCCTCGGCTGGACCGTGGCATTCGAGCCGGGCAGCCGGGATTTCATAGGGCGCGCAGCGCTCGAGGCCGCGCGGCGCACCGCGGGCCGCGAGTTCGTCGGTCTGTTGTTGGAAGAGCGCGGCGTTTTGCGGAGTCATCAGAAAGTCTGCGTACCGGGCGCGACGGGTGACTCGTCGGCCGGCGAAGTCACCAGCGGCACGTTCTCTCCGACTCTGAACCGCTCGATCGCATTGGCGCGAATTCCCCGCACCGAGGCTGCCATCGTGCAGGTCGAGATTCGCGGCAAGCTGTACCCGGCAAGCATCGTGCAACCGCCGTTCGTCCGTCATGGCAAAGCATTGATCAAGATCTAGACAAAGAGGAATTTCCATTGAGCAACATACCGACTGATTTGCGCTACACGAAGAGCCACGAGTGGGTGCGGCAGCTTGAAGACGGCGCCGCCGAGGTGGGTATCACCGACCACGCTCAGAGTGCGCTCGGCGATCTGGTGTTCGCCGAGGTGCCGGAGACCGGACGCGAAGTGCACGCGGGCGAGGCGTGTGCCGTGGTCGAATCCGTCAAGGCGGCCTCCGATGTCTACAGTCCGCTGAGCGGCAACGTGATCGCCGGCAATGCGGCGCTCGCGAGTCAACCGGAACTGCTGAATCAAGAACCCTATGGCGCAGGCTGGCTGTTTCGCGTGGCGCCGAGTTCCGCGGATGAGGCGGCCGCTCTGATGAGCGCGGCCGACTATGGCAAGTATTTGGCCGACGAAGGCCGGTAAGGAGTTCCGCATGGCGTTCATTCCCCACACCGGCGATGACATCGCACAGATGCTCGAGGTGATCGGCGCACGCACGATCGAGGATCTATTCGATGAAATTCCTCCGGCGCTTCGTGCCCGGGCGCTCGCCCTGCCGCCGGCGATGGGCGAGATGGAAGTCGGGCGTTTGTTGACCGAACGCGCGGCGCTCGACGGGCGGCCCTTGAATTTCATCGGCGCCGGCGCCTACGAACACCATATTCCCGCGCCCGTGTGGGCGATCGCGACGCGCGGCGAGTTCTATTCCGCGTATACACCGTACCAGGCGGAGGCGAGCCAGGGGACATTGCAATTGATCTATGAATACCAGTCGATGATGTGCGGATTGACCGGCATGGAAGTGTCGAACGCCTCGCTGTACGACGGGGCATCCGCCCTGGCGGAAGCCTGTCTGATGGCGGTGCGCGCCAATCGCGCCTCGAACTCGCGGCGAATTTTATTGCCGCGCGCAGTCAATCCCACGTACGGCCAGGTGGCCCGCACGATCGCGGGCAATCAGGATATCGTGTTTGAACATGTGGATTACGACCGCGCGTCGGGACGCACGCTGCTCGAGTCGGTCGAGTCGCGCGCCGGGGAGGACATCACCGCATTGGTGGTTCAGCAGCCCAATTTCTTCGGCTGTCTGGAAGAAGTCGATGAGCTCACCGACTGGGCGCATCGGCATAAGATCCTGTTGATCGCGGTGGTTAATCCCGTTTCGCTGGCCTTGCTCAAGCCTCCGGGGCAATGGGGCGGCGGGGTCGAAGGCAAGCACGGCGCCGATATCGTCTGCGGCGAAGGGCAGCCGCTCGGCGTGCCATTGTCGGCGGGCGGACCTTACTTCGGCTTCATGGCGACGCGCATGCAGTACGTGCGGCAAATGCCCGGCCGGATCGTCGGACGCACGGTGGATACCGAAGGACGGCCCGGCTTCAGCCTGACTTTGCAGGCGCGCGAGCAGCACATCCGCCGCAGCAAGGCGACCTCCAACATTTGCACCAATCAGGGTCTGATGGTGACGGCCGCGACGATATACCTGTCGCTGCTCGGAGCGGAAGGACTTGCCCGCGTCGCGCAGGCCAGTCTGCAGAGAACCGCGGATTTGGTGGACGCGCTCTGCCGTATCGGAGGGATCAAAACGGCGTTCGGCGCTCCGCGCTTTCACGAAGCCGTGCTGCTCTTGGACCGACCGGCGGCGCCTGTGCTGGCAGCGCTCGCGCGGCGCGGAATTTTGGGCGGACTCGATCTCGCCGACCGGTATCCCGAGTTGGGTCACGCACTGCTCGTTTGTGCGACAGAAACCAAGCTCGGCGCCGATATCGATTTGTACGCGGCCGCACTGGCCGAGATCATGCATCCCGCGCGCGCCGCGGCCTGAGAGCCATCCATGAACGAACCCGCAACGACTGTGCTCAACGCCAGAGAACCGCTGATATTCGAGCTGAGCAAGCCGGGAAGGCATGCCGGCACCCAGTTTCCGCCGCCAGCAGCGGGCACGGCGGAGATCCCCGCGCATTTGCGCCGCGCCGCGCCGCCCTTGCTGCCCGCGGTCTCCGAGTTGCAGGCGGTGCGGCATTACACGCGTCTATCGCAGATGAATTTCTCCATCGATACGCATTTTTATCCGCTCGGCTCCTGCACCATGAAGTACAACCCCAAAGCGTGCAATACCTACGCCATGTTGCCGGAGTTTCTCGGGCGGCATCCGCTCGGCCCCGAACCTCAGGGGTTTCTCGCGTGTATGTTTGAACTGCAGGAAATGCTGCAGGAGATCACCGGCATGCAGGGGGTCAGCTTGACTCCCATGGCGGGCGCGCAAGGCGAATTTGCCGGAGTCGCCATGATTCGAGCGTACCATCGCGCCCGCAATGACTTGCAGCGCACCGAAATCATCGTGCCGCAGGCCGCGCACGGCACCAACCCGGCGACCGCGGCGATGTGTGGCTGCACGGTCAAGGAAATTCCCTGCGATGCGAACGGCGACGTCGACATCGCTGCGTTGAAGGCGGCGGTGGGACCGGCCACGGCGGCCATCATGCTCACCAATCCATCGACCTTGGGAGTATTCGAACACAAGATAGCGGAGGTCGCGCGCATCGTGCACGAGGCCGGCGGACTTCTCTACTACGATGGCGCCAACTTGAATGCCATTCTCGGCAAAGTTCGACCCGGCGACATGGGATTCGACGTCATTCACATGAATCTGCACAAGACGTTCTCGACGCCGCATGGCGGCGGCGGTCCGGGTTCCGGAGCGGTCGGCGTCGGCGCGCGCCTGCTGCCTTTCTTGCCTATTCCGATCGTCGGCAAGGAGGGAACCCGGTTTCGCTGGCTCGACGAGCGCGATCTGCCGCAGTCCATCGGCCGGCTGTCGGGATTCATGGGCAATGCCGGCGTCAACTTGCGCGCTTATATTTACATGCGCCTGTTGGGCCGCGAGGGCATGGTGCGGGTCGCGGAGTTTGCGGCACTCAATGCCAATTACCTGTTGACGCGGCTGCAGGCCGCGGGGTTCGAGGCGGCCTACCCGAACCGGCGCGCCAGCCACGAGTTCATCGTCACCTTGAGGCGCGAGAATCGGCTCTACCAGGTGACCGCGATGGACGTCGCGAAGCGCTTGCTCGACTACGGCCTACACGCGCCCACCACGTATTTTCCGCTGTTGGTACCCGAATGTCTGTTGATCGAACCCACGGAAACCGAGGCCAAGGAAGATCTCGATCGATTTTGTGACGCGATGATCATGATCCGGCGCGAAATGCAGGAAGACCCCGAGAAACTCGCCGCGGCTCCGCATACAATGCCGGTCCGCCGCCTCGATGACGTGCGCGCGGCGAAGCAGCTCGATTTGGCATGGAAACCTGCCGCATGAATGATCGATAGACAAAAACCGACCGGGTTCACGCGGTTGCTGCGTGCATTCGGCTATTCTTTCCAAGGGTTTCGGCACGCATGGCGCGAGGAGGCGGCATTTCGCCAGGAAGCGGCGCTCGCCCTGCTGGTCATCCCGGGCGGACTGTATCTGGGGCGTAACGGCGTCGAACGCGCCCTGCTCGTCAGTCCGATGTTGCTGATTTTGGTGGTTGAAATCTTGAACAGCGCAGTCGAGGCGGTGGTCGACCGTTCCGGCACCGAACGGCATCCGCTGTCCGGCATGGCGAAGGACATGGGATCGGCTGCCGTGATGCTGAGTTTCGTCTTGCTAGGAACCGTATGGCTCCTGATCTTGTCCGACCACGGGCACTGAACACTAACCCAACCCAGGATCGGCATGTTGCGCACTTCGTTATTTCTGTCCCTGTTCGCGTTGTCCTGCAGCCGCGTTTTCGCCGCCGCCGCGACGGCGCCCGTGCCCGTGCCGGTGCCGGTTGTGGCGCCGGGCATTCCGAGTTCTCCGGCCAATTGGGCACAGACACTCGAGCGGATCGCGAGCGGCGTGGTCACCATTCAAATCGACAGCACCCGGGCATTCGATACCGAGTGGAACACGACCGCGCAGGCCACCGGCTTCGTGATCGACGCCAAGCGCGGACTCATTCTGACGAATCGCCACGTCGTGACGCCGGGACCGGTGACCGCGCAAGCCATCTTCCTCAATCGAGAGGAGGTCCAGCTCTTCCCGATATACCGCGACCCCGTCCACGACTTCGGTATCTATCACTATGATCCGGCGAAACTGAAGTTCATCCAACCGGCGGAATTGCCGTTGTATCCGGCGGGAGCGGTCATCGGCCGCGAAATTCGCGTGGTCGGCAACGATGCGGGCGAGCAACTCTCCATTCTCGCCGGCACTCTGGCGCGCTTGGACCGCGAGGCGCCGGAATACGGCTACGGCAAATACAACGATTTCAATACGTTTTACTATCAGGCCGCCTCGAGCACCTCCGGCGGCTCGTCCGGATCGCCGGTCATCGATATCGAGGGCCGGGTCGTCGCGTTGAATGCGGGCGGAGCGACCGGCGCCGCCTCGAGCTTCTACCTGCCGCTGACGGCGGTGACCCGGGCGCTCAAGTTCATCGACGCCGGCAAGCCCGTGCCACGCGGCACGCTCGAGACGGTGTTCAAGTACACGCCCTACGATGAACTCAGACGCTTGGGGCTCAATCCCGAGACCGAGGCGCGGATACGCGGCGACTTCCCGAAATTGACCGGAATGCTCGTGGTCGATGGCGTTCAGCCCGGCTCGGCGGCCGACGGGATTCTGGCGCCCGGCGATATTCTCGTGGCGATCAACGGCAAACCGGTGCCCGAATTCTTCGCACTCGAAGATGTCCTCGACAATCATGTCGGCGCAGAGATCAACGTCGAAGTTCAGCGCGGCACCGAGACGGTGCGCCACGCCCTCGGCGTGCAGTCCTTGAGCGCGATCACGGCGGATGAGTACATCGAATTCGGCGAGGCGGTGGTGCATACGCTCTCCTACCAGCAGGCGCGCCACTTCAACGTGCCGATCAAGGGCGTGTATGTCGCAAACCCCGGCTATGTGTTCGGCAGCGCCGGTATTCCGCACGCCGCGCTGATCAGCTCGTTCAACGGCAAGAAAATCGACAACCTCGCGGATTTCGAAGCCGCTCTCGCGGATCTCGCCGACGGAGCCGAAGCACCCGTTCGATATGTGACCCTCGAGGATCCGCGCGCCGAGCAGCTCAAGGTGATCCGCATGGACCGGCGCTGGTTCCCGGCGCGCAAATGCAAACGGGATGACACGCTCGGAACCTGGCCTTGCACCGGCATCGCAGCCGGGCCCGCGCCGTCGAGCGTCCCGCCGGCGTCGACGCAATTTGCCAAGACGGGCGATGTGCGCATCGATCGTTTGGCGCCGTCGCTGGTGATGGTGAACTTCGACATGCCTTATTCCGTTTCCGGAGTCACGGAGAAGAACTATCACGGCACGGGAGTCATCATCGATGCCCAGCGGGGCCTCGTCGTCATCGACCGCAATACGGTGCCGATCGCGATGGGCGATGTGCGGATCACGTTCGCGGGTACCGTCGCGGTGCCCGGCAAGGTCGTGTTCGTTCATCCGTTACACAATCTCGCCGTGGTGTCCTACGATCCGAAGTCGATCGGTGATACGCCGGTTCGCGCCGCGACCCTGCTTACCAAGCCGCTCGCCGCGGGCGACGACGTCTGGGTGGTGGGGCAGCGCGCGGACACCAAGATTCTGTCGCAGAAAACGCAGGTTTCGAGCGTCGACGTGGTGTCATTTCCCCTGTCGCGCACCCTGCGCTTTCGCGACAGCAATCTCGAGGTGGTGAATCTCATCAATCCACCCGGCGATTACGACGGTGTGCTGGCCGATGAAAAAGGCAATGTGCTCGCGCTCTGGTCGAGCTTTGCATTCGAGTCGCAGCGCGATCTCGAACAGATCAACCGCGGAATACCGGCAGACCTGGTTGCGGAGACCATCGGCGTGGTTGCGGATGGCCGGCCGCTGTATTCCTTCGAGGCGGAATTCGACGTGCAATCGCTCGCGGGAGCACGCGAGTTGGGCCTGCCGGATGTGTGGGTGCGGCGCTTCGAGGAGCACAATCCGCAGCGCCGCCAGGTGCTCTCCATCGATCGGCTGGTGGCCGGCTCTCCCGCCGCGGCGTTGCTCGAACCCGGCGATTTGCTGCTCGCCATCGACGGCAAGGTGGTGAATCGATTCCGCGAAGTCGAGCGCGCCGTGCAGAATCCCGAGGTCAAGGTGAGCGTCTGGCGCGACGGCGCCGAGAAGACCCTGCAAATGAAAACAGTGGCGCTCGACGGTCACGACCTCAATCGAGTGTTGATCTGGGCGGGTGCCACGCTGCAGGCACCGCACCGGGCCATGGCGGCGCAGCGCGGTATCGCTCCGTACGGTGTGTTCGTGTCGTTTTTCTTCTACGGATCGCCGGCGACGCATTATGGACTGTATGCCGGCCGGCGCATCACGCAGGTCGACGGGCAGCCGACCGCCGATCTCGATGCGTTCATCAAGGCGGTCAGCGGCAAAGCCGACCGGGCGTCGTTGCGCCTGCAAACGGTAAGCTGGAACGGCATGACGGATGTCATCACGCTGAAGCTCGACAAACACTATTGGCCGGCGTACGAACTCCTGCGGCAACAGGACGGTAGCTGGACCCGCACGGCTCTCGACCCGCCGGAGGCCGGCGCGCCCGCCGCGCCTTAGACCATGGGAATCTCATGCAGAGATGCGTCCCGCGATGATCTGGCCGAGGTTCTCGCCATCTACAACGAAGTCATTCGAAACTCGACCGCCGTCTATTCGGAGGAGGAGTTCACCGGGGTCCGCGGCGAAACGTGGTTCAACGCCAAGATGGCGCATGGCTTTCCCATGATCGTGGCGTGCGATACATCGGGCGTTGTCGGCTTCGGCACGATCGGCGAGTTTCGCGCGTGGCCTTGTTATCGGCACAGCGTCGAGCACAGCGTTCACGTGCGCGCAGGCCGACGCGGTCACGGGGTCGGCCGAATGCTCGTGGTGCAACAGTTGGCGCGTGCCGCCGCCGCCGGCAAGCATGTCATGATCGCCGGCATCGACGCGGATAACGCCGTGTCCATCGGTTTGCACCGCAGTCTCGGCTTCGTCGAGGTGGCGCATTTTCGTGAGGTGGGATTCAAGTTCGGCCGCTGGCTCGATCTCAAGTTCATGCAATGCATACTGCACCAGTCTTGATATCATGCAAAAATGGTCAGAGCCCGACAAACTGAAATTGAAGAGGCCGTGGAAGCGCTGCGCGCCGGCGAGCTCGTGGTCTTTCCGACCGAGACCGTCTATGGTCTCGGAGCGAATGCCACCAATCCGGCCGCCGTACGCAAGATATTCGAGGTCAAAGGCCGCCCCGCGGACCATCCCGTGATCGTGCATCTGGACGATCCCCGGTACTTGCACCGCTGGGTGTCAGCCGTCCCGCCGGTGGCCGAACAATTGGCTGCAGCGTTCTGGCCGGGGCCCCTGACCCTCATCCTGCCGAAGGCGGAGAACGTCAATGACATCGTCACCGGCGGCCAGGCCAGCATCGGCATCCGGGTGCCGTCGCATCCCATGGCCCAGCAACTGTTGAACGCATTTGGCGGCGGCATCGCGGCGCCGTCCGCGAATCGCTTTGGGCGCTTGAGCCCGACCAAGCCCGAACATGTGCGCGACGAATTCGGCGACGCGATCAGCGTCATACTGGATGGCGGCGAATCGCCCATCGGCCTGGAGTCGACCATAGTCTCCTGTCTCGAGGATAAGGCGCGCTTGTTGCGGCCGGGTTTCATCACCCGGTCCCAGATCGAACAAGTCATCGGCGACTTGGATGTCGGCGGGGCGGCGCCCCGCACACCCGGCGACCGCGCCCTGCACTACGCGCCATCCACGCCGCTCGAGATCGTGCCGTCGGATGACCTCGAGGTGAGAGCCGGCGAGCTTGCCTCGCGCCAGGAAAAAGTGGCGGTGCTCGCGATGCGCCCGCCGTTGCAGACGCAACGCCACATGACTTGGATCAATGCGGGCAAACGGCCGGACATTTACGCCCACAATCTCTACAATCACCTGCGCACGCTGGACCGCGCCGGGTGTGTGATCATTTTCGTCCAAGCCCTGCCGGAGGATGAGCGCTGGGCGGCGATCCTCGACCGGCTGCAGCGAGCCAGCGGGATCGGTGGTGAATCCCTCGAACTGAGCGTGAGCTAGGAGTGAGTGCGCGTTCCGCCGCCGACGCGTCCTTGGAACTCGATCCGAACCGGGATCCGTTTGCCAGGGAGTCGATCAAGCACCTGGTGTCGCGCTACGGCTCGCCGCTGTTGGTGATCGATTCCGCGCGCGTGCGCGGGCAATATCGGCGGCTCGCGGCGGCACTGCCCGGCGTCGATCTGCACTATGCCTTGAAACCGTTGCCGCATGCATCGGTCGTGGCCACGCTGCTCGAAGAAGGGGCTTGCTTCGATTTGGCCACCAACGGCGAAGTGGAAGTGGTGCGGCGCCTGAAGGTGCCGCCCGAGCGCTGTATCCACACGCACCCCATCAAGCGCGAGGGCGATATCCGCACGGCGCTCGCATACGGCGTCAATCGCTTCGTCGTCGACAATCCCGATGAGTTGCGCAAGTTCGTGAAATTCCGCGCTCGGACCTCGCTGCTCATTCGGGTGTCGTTCCGCAGTCCCGATGCGGTGTGTGATTTGTCGCGCAAATTTGGGTGCGAACCGGCGGCCGTTGCGGAGCTGTGCCGGTTGGCCGCCGAATTGCGGATCAAGATCGACGGGTTGTCGTTTCATGTCGGCTCGCAGGCCGCGGGTCCGGGCATGTTCGTCGAGGCCATCGCAAAATGCGGCGAGTTGCTGCGCACGGCGGCGGAGATCGGCCATGCGCCCGTCATGCTGGATATCGGCGGCGGCTTTCCGGTGGATTATCTCGAGGCCGGCATGCCCATCGAGGAATTCTGTGCTCCGATCGTACGCGCGCTGCAGGAGCTGCCCTCAGGGCTACGCATCATCGCGGAGCCCGGACGCTATATCGCCGCGCCGGCGGCGATCTCCGTGACGTCCGTGATGGGCCGGGCGCTGCGCGATGGGCGCTGGTGGTATTACCTCGATGATGGCCTGTACGGCAGCTATAGCGGTCAGTTGTTCGATCACGCCAAGTACCCGGTGGAGGCGCTGGTTGAGGGCGGCGAGACCTATCCAACAGTGCTTGCCGGCCCGACCTGCGACAGCATCGACGTCATCCGCGAGAATCTGCGGCTGCCCAAACTCGAGATGGGCGACCTCGTGATCGGGCGCGTCATGGGGGCCTACACCTGGGCCTCGGCCACCGAATTCAATCTCTTCCCGCGCGCCACCGTGCTGGCGCTCGATCGCGGCCGGCTGCTCACCGATCCGGGGCAGCGTCGATGACGTGGAGCCGGCGCCGATTGCTGCGCGCCGGCGGCGCTCTGGCCGGCATTTCGGCGGCGTCACTGCTCGCGGGCGCGGGCCGCGCCGGAGAGTCGGCCGGCGGCCGGCGAATCGCGCTCTACAACCTGCACACGTCGGAGCACCTGGAAGTGGAGTTCTTCCGCGACGGGGCCTACCGTCCCGACGCGCTCTCGGGAATCGAGCGGATACTGCGGGATTTTCGCACCGGCGAGCGCCACGCCATCGATCCCGGATTGCTCGATTACCTCACCGAGGTCGCGAGCACGCTCGGTGTCGAACCGTCGTTCCACGTGATCTCGGGCTACCGATCGCCGCAGACCAACGCGCGCTTGCGCGAGCGCGGTGCGGGCGTCGCCAAGCACAGTCTGCACATGGAAGGACGAGCGATCGACGTGCGCATCGCCGGCGTCGATTGTGCGGCCCTCTCGGCGCGCGCGCTCGACCTGAAGCGGGGCGGAGTCGGGTACTATCGGGCGTCGAATTTCGTGCATCTCGATACGGGGGCGGTGCGGACTTGGAACGGCTAGCAACGCGGTATCGTGGATAAATTGCGGCTATCTCTGATCGCGAGCGTGTTCGCCGCAAGCCTCGCCGCAAGCCTCGCCGCACCCGCGACCGCCGATATCCGGCCTGATCAGGCGAGGTTTCGCGAGTTGTACAAGGAACTCGTCGAGACCAATACGACGCTGTCCGCGGGAAGTTGCACGCTGGCAGCAGAGCGCATGGCGGCGCGGCTGAAAGCCGCCGGATACCCAGAGGGTGATATCCGGCTGTTCGGCGTACCCGACCACCCCAAAGAGGACGGCTTGGTAGCGACATTGAATGGAACGGATCCCAAGGCCAAGGCAATCCTGCTGCTCGCCCACATCGATGTCGTGGAGGCGAAGCGCGAGGACTGGACCCGCGATCCATTCGTGTTGATCGAAGAGAATGGCTATTTCTACGGTCGCGGCTCCTCCGACGACAAGGCGCAAGCTGCGATCTTCACGGATACGCTCGTGCGATTGAAACAAGCGGGAACCAAGCTTCGGCGGCCGTTGAAACTGGCGCTCACCTGCGGCGAGGAAACCGAGGGGGCGTTCAATGGCGCCCACTGGCTGGTGACCGAGCACAAGGACTGGATCGATGCGCAATTCGCCCTGAACGAAGGAAGCGTCGGCCTGCGCGATGCCGGCGGCAAGAAGCTTTCGCTCGGTATTCAAGCCGGAGAGAAGGTCTATCAGGACTTTCGTATCGAGGCGAGCAATCCTGGCGGCCACAGCAGTCGCCCGCGCCCGGATAATGCCATTTACAGCCTGGCCGCGGCGCTCGTTCGCATCGGCCAATACGAGTTTCCCGTGCAGTTCACCGATACGACGCGCGCTTATTTCACCGAGACGGCCAAACTGACCGGGGGTGAAGCCGGTGCCGCGATGATGCGGCTGATCGCCAATCCCAACGACCTCGAAGCCAGCGCCATTGTGTCGAAGGATCCGACTTATCACTCGATGCTGCGCACCACCTGCGTTGCAACGAGGCTGGATGGCGGCCATGCCAACAATGCACTGGCACAGCGTGCAGGCGCCAATATCAATTGCCGGATGTTTCCCGGCGACACGATCGACAATGTCCTCGCACAGCTGACCAAGGCCGCGGCCGACCCGTCGCTGACCATAGTCCCGACCGGCGACATCAGCCCGACTCCTGCCCCGCCGCCGCTGACCCCGCTGGTCTATGGCACCGCCAAGGCCATTGCACAGAAGCACTTTCCAGGCGTCCCGATGCTGCCGGCGATGACGACGGGCGCCACCGATGGCCGCTTCCTCAACGCTGCAGGAATTCCCACCTATGGCGTCCCGGGCCGGTTCTCAGACCCCGACGGCAACGGCGTTCACGGCCTCAACGAACGCAAGTCGGTCGAGGGCCTGTACGAGGAGCGCGATTATCTTTTCGAGTTGATCCAGGCCTACGCGAACAGCAAATAGGCCGAGCGGCGGGCGCGGCTCAAGTAGCGTGCGAACGCCGCGCTTCGAGCGCCTTTTGCAGCCGCGCATCGTGGCCGTAGACATCGTCGAAAAACAGGACATCGCCTTGCTCGGTGGCGATCGCGGTGCCGTAGACGATGAACACGCGGATGCGATTCTTGAGCGTGACCGTCACGGGGTTGGCGCCGTTCATGGCGGCCTTTATCTTATCGCGAGTCCACTCCGGCGAATCGCGCAGCACGTATTGGGCGAGAGCCACCGGGTCGCTGACGCGGACGCAGCCATGGCTGAAATCGCGGCGCGATTCGGCAAACAGGGACTGCGCGGGCGTCGAATGCAGGTACACGTTGTACGGATTGGGCAGCATGAACTTCACCAGGCCGAGCGAGTTGTCGGGACCCGGCTGCTGCCGCAGGCGCAGCGTTCCCCGCGCAATCAGTTCGACGTTCGCCGCGGTGTTCGGCACCACCGTCGCGCTGTCGCCGGTGCCGCTGACGATTTGCATGCGGCGCCGCTCGATGAGGGCGGGGTCGGTGCGCGCCGACGGCACTATTTCCTTGAGAGCGATGTCATAGGGCACCTCCCAATAGGGCCGGAAGATCAGATAGGTCATGTCGGCGGCGAACACCGGGGTCTGGGTCGAGTCGAATGCTTTGCCGACGATCACATCCATCTGGCGTATGCGCGCTTCGGAGTCGGCGGTCGATTCGAACGCAAACAGCCGGTACTGCGGGATGTTGACGATGATCGGAGCGGTCACGAGCTCCGCGGGCATCCAGCGCCAGCGTTCCATGGTGAGCTCGATCTGCCGGGCGCGCTGCGCGAGCGGCCGCGTGAGTTCGGCAAAGGTCGTCGCCCCGAGAATTCCGTCGGGCGTCTCGCCATGCCGGCTCTGAAAATGTTTGAGCGCCTCGTCGAGTGGCGGCGAGAGAGTCTGCGGCGCAGGCGCGTCCGGCGGCGGCGTAGCGGCATCGCCGAGCGCGGCCAACAGGCGTTGCAACTGCGCAGCGCCTGCGTATTCATCGCCGGGCTCGAGCGACTTGGCAGGCAGCGCCGGCAGGCGGTTCAGTCCGTCCTCGAGGGCCAGCGCGCGGTAATGCGACAGCTCTTTCTTCAGCAACCGATAGTGGCTGAACTGCGGTTCCAGGGCATCGACGGCGACGCCGACATCCGCCGCCGTCGAGAGCTGCACGAGGGTCGCCGGAATGTCGAGCGGAATGCGGGCGATGCTGAGGTTGTGCCCGACGGCCGCGGGGTCGATCCGGCCGAAATGCAAATCCGACAGAAACCGCACCCCGGCAAGCGACAGTCCGGCATCGAATAGCGCCCATTGCTCGATACCCGGATGGGGTGAGCCGATCAAATCGACCAACAGGTAGCTCAAGCGATTGCCGGGATAGTCCTCGGGATCCAAACCACGCTCTCCGGCGAGCCGCAGCTCCTGCAACAGGGAAATCGCCGCCGCCGTGGGTTTTGCGCCGTCGCTCCAGAGCAGGCGGTAGCCGTTGTCTTCGTATAGCTTGCCGAGCTTTTCACGGTCGGCGGGCAGAATGGTCGAGTCGATAGCAGCCGCGTTGCCTTGTTCCATGATCTGCTTCAGCGCGTCCGCGGCCGGCGCGTCTGCGAGCGCCGCGGGTGCAATCACGCATACGAACGCGGCGAATAATGACGCGCCGAGCCGAGCCGTCGAGCATGACCAGGCCGTCGATCGCGAATTCAGCCGTAACATCCCGGTACTCCCTGCAACCTTTTGTTAGCATTTAGCAAATGCCATGCAGCAAGGTATTGTCAATACTGGTGATGGGCGCCGCCGCCGCCGCCTGCTCCGGACCCACGGCGGGCGAACCTAAGGGGGACGCCGCGCGGCCTTCCGCAACGGCGGGCGGCGCACACGCCGATGCGGGCGAGCGCATCTATAGCGGCAACTGCGTACCCTGCCATCAACAAACCGGTGTGGGAATTCCCGGGGTGTATCCGAGCTTGGCGGGCTCGCCGGTGGTGGTCGGGGATCCTGCCGAGTTGGCGCGGTGGGTGATCAAGGGACAGCGGCCCGCCTCGATGCCGGTGGGCCGGTATTCGACGCAGATGCTGCAGTTCGGCTGGCTGAAACCTGAGGACGCCGCGGCGCTCTTTTCCTATCTGCGCTCGAGTTTCGGTAATTCGGCGCCGCCGGTCGATGCGGCGGCGGTGGCGCAGGCGCTCAAGCAGTGACGGCGCCGACCGCCATACACGCCATGGTCGAGCGCTGCCGTGCCGGCGTGCATCCGCCGGCGATCGCTCGATTGCGCTCCGGGTGGGTGGTCATGGGTGATCGCCAAGTGTTGACCGGCTACTGCCTGTTGCTGCCCGACCCGGTGGTGCCGCATCTGAATGCGCTCAGCGCCGATGGGCGCGCGGTGTACCTCGCCGACATGGCGTTGGTCGGCGATGCCCTGCTCGCCGTCATGGGGGCGCTGCGCGTCAATTACGCGATCTTCGGCAATGTGGAGCCCGCGCTGCATGCGCATATTTTTCCGCGCCGCGCCGAGGAGCCTGCGTCCATGCGCAGCGCCCAGCCGTGGGCGCTCAACTGGAATGACGCGCCGTGGTACTCGGACGCAGAGCATGGCGAACTCAAGATGCGCATCGCGGCGGAACTTGGCGCCATCCGGCGTTCGCCGTGATACCGTTCTTGCATTGAATCCGGATCGAGGAAGGCAAATAGTGGCTGATAAACCTGCGCTGCCGATGAGTCGGCGCTCTCTGTTCAAGCTGATCGGCGCGGTTGCGGGCAGCGCGGTGATGTATCAGGCGATGTCCGAGTTGGGGCATGCGGGCGAATCCGGCTATGGCGGACCGATCGAGCTCAAGGGCAATCCGAAGGGTACTTCGGTGCTGGTTCTGGGTGCGGGTTTGGCGGGCATGTGCGCCGCGTACGAGTTGCGAAACGCCGGCTACGACGTGCAGGTGCTCGAATACAACGACCGCCCGGGCGGCCGTAACTGGTCGCTCTACGGCGGCGATACGTATACCGAGATGGGCGGCTTTACGCAGCACGTTGAGTTCGCCGAGGGACTGTATCTCAATCCGGGTCCGTGGCGCATGCCCTATCACCATCGCGCGCTGCTCGATTATTGCAAACGGCTCAAGGTGACGTTGGAACCGTTCACGCAGGTGAATTATGCCGCGTACCTGCATTCGTCGACGGCTTTCGGCGGCAAGCCGCAGACCTATCGGGCGGTGCACGCGGATTTCAACGGACATGTCGCGGAGCTGCTCGCGAAAGCGGCGAATCAGAATCATCTGGACCAGGCCGTGAGCCGCGAAGACAAAGAAATCCTGGTGGAAGCCATGCGCGGCTGGGGCGCTCTCGACAAGAATTACGAATACAAGAAAGGTCTGCTGACCAGCGAGCGGCGGGGCTATGTGTCTGATCCGGGCGGAGGTCTCACCTCCGAGCCGACGGCATCGGACCCGCTGGCGCTGCACGATTTGATGCAGTCGCGGCTGTGGAGATCGATCGCCGCGGGACATATCTATGAATTCCAGAACACGATCTTCCAGCCGGTCGGCGGCATGGGCATGATCGGCCGCGCATTCGGACGTGAGTTGGGCACGCTCATCCGCTACAACGCCAAAGTCACCGATATCAAGCAGGACGAGAGAGGCGTCACGGTCGCCTATCAGGACACCAAGACCGGCGGCCCCGTCAAGACCGCGCACGCCGACTGGTGTGTCTGCACGATCCCCGCGTCGATCTTGAGCCAGATCCCGATGACGATCGGTGAACCCATGAAAAACGCCATCGACGCGCTCTACTACGACTCGGCGATCAAAGTCGGACTGCAGTTCAAGCGCCGCTTCTGGGAACAGGACGACTCGATCTACGGCGGGATGAGTTTCACGGACTTGCCGAACGCTCTGATCGGTTATCCGAGCACCGGATACTTCGGCGACGGTCCGGGCGTCCTCCTCGGGGCCTACACGTTCGGCGCGAACTCATTCCGGTACGCGGCAATGCCGCCCGAGGAAAGGATCAAGAAGACGGTGGAATACGGCAGCCAGATTCATCCGCAATACGCGGCGGAATTTCAGCATGGGGTGGCCGTTGCCTGGCATCGGGTGCCATGGACGTTGGGCTGCGCGGGACATTGGACCGAGGAGCTGCGCGCCCGGCATTTCGACGATCTGTGCGCGATCGACGGGCGCATCGTGCTCGCCGGCGAGCATGCCTCGCGGCTGCCCGCCTGGCAGGAGGGCGCGCTGTTGTCCTCGCTCGACGCGGTCGGGCGTTTGCATGAACGGGTGCTCGCGTCATGAGGCTGCGTTTCGAGCTGTGGGCTGCGCTGATCACTGTCGCCGCGCTGTCGGTCGTCCTCGCCCGGGCGCCGCACGCGCAGGAAATCTATGCCGGGCACTATGAGCAGCAAAGCGGCGAAGAGATCTACAAGGCCATTTGCCAGGGATGCCATATGCCCGATGCCAAGGGTGCGATCGGTGCGGGCGCTTATCCCGCGCTGAAGGATGATATTCGGCTCGCCGCGTCGATCTATCCGCTCACCGTGGTGCTCAATGGGCAAAGGGCCATGCCGCCCATCGGCGCGGACCTCACTGACACCCAAGTCGCGAATGTAATCAACTATATCCGCACGCACTTCGGCAACCATTACAAGGACGCGGTGACGCCTGCCGCGGTCAAGGCGGCGCGGCGCTGACCGCCACGACGCTCATCAGCGCGGTACCGAGCGGGCAATGGCGCTGATGTCGGTGAGCGGTGCGCTACAGGTCATACCGGCGCACACATAGGCGACGGTGGCGTCCGTCGGGCGCTTCGCGGCAAGGGCGGCCGGCAGATCGGGGGCATCGCGCGGAATGGCGAATACCATTCGGTTCGGGGCGTACACGCTGCCGAGCTGCGTGGACCACTCCGCCACGTGTTCCGCATCGCCACGCACGATGACGATGGGACCGGCGGCCAGAAAATCATCCAACGCGTTCACGAGGCTCATGTGGGCCTGTGGGTATTCCCTGAGCAGGGACCAGCCGGCCCGCAACGTGCGCTCGGCTGCGTCCACGTAACGCAGCTCTCCGAGTAGAAATCCGAGCCGGCACAGTACGGACGCCGCGATGCCGTTGCCCGAGGGCGTGGAATCATCGCTGTAGCTCTTGCTGCGGTGGATGAGCCGTTCATGATCCGCCGCCGTGAAGAAGAACCCGCCGGCCTCGGGGTCCTCGAATTGCGACAGCAGCACGTCGCTCAACGCGCGTGCGAACTCCAGATCCGCACTGCGCCAGCGGGTTTGCAAGAGTTCGAGCAGGGCATCCGCCAGAAACGCGTAGTCATCGAGGTAGGCCGGCAAATGGGCGCGCCCGTCCTTGTAGGACGCGAGTAAACGTCCATCGCGCCACAAGTGTCGGCGGATGAAGTCGACCGCGGCGCCGGCCGCCGCGGCCAAATCGGGCCGGCGCAGCACCCGCGCCGCGATCGCCAGTCCCTTGATCATCAGTGCGTTCCAGGCGGTGAGAATTTTCTCATCACGCGCAGGCCATATACGAAGATTGCGCGCCGCGAGCAGTTTGGCGCGCCCCGCCGCGATCAGCGCGCTCACCGACTCCGCGGAGTCGCCGTGCAGCGCCGCGATGGCCTCGATGGATTCGACGACATGTAAATGCCATTCGCCCTCGAAATTCGCGGTGCGATCGAGGCCGAAGCGGCGCGAAAAGGCCGAATATTCCTGCGGCGTCAACACTCCTTGGACCTCGGTCGCCGTCCAGACGTAGAACTTCCCTTCGTGACCTTCCGAATCCGCGTCGAGGCTCGAGTAAAAACCGCCTTCGGGCGAATGCATATCGCGCAGGACCCAATCCGCGGTCTCGCCGGCGATCCTCGCGAACAGGGCTTCGCCCGTGGCGAGGAAAGCGCGCGAGAACTCGCCGAGCAGCTGGGCGTTGTCGTACAGCATTTTCTCGAAGTGCGGAATCATCCAGCGCTCATCGACCGAGTAGCGTGAGAATCCGCCGCCGAGTTGATCGTAGATTCCGCCCTCGGCCATGCGCGTCAGGGTGAGGACCGCCATCTGGAGTGCCTCGGTCGACGAGTCCCGCAGGCAGCGTTCGATGCCGGGGACTTGCGGAAATTTCGGCGCGCGGCTGAAGCCGCCGAAACGCGTGTCGAAGGAGCGCTCGAGTGTCGCGCGCGCCTCGAGCAGCGGCGAGTTGTCGAATACGACGCCGTGCACCGCCGCCGCCGTCGAAAGTCCGGCGAGCGCGAGCTTCAGTTGCGCGTTCTGCGCGGCGATTTCGCCGCGATGGCCGCGATAATACTCGGCCACCCGGCGCAGAAGATCGCTGAACGCGGGCATCCCGTAGCGGGGCTCTTTGGGAAAATACGTGCCCCCGAAGAAGGGGGCTTGCTCGTCCGGCGTCAGGAACATCGTCAACGGCCAACCGCCGCTACCGTGGGTGATGAGCTGCTGCGCCGTTTGGTAGATCCGGTCCAAGTCGGGACGCTCTTCGCGATCGACCTTGATATTGACGAACCACTCATTCATCAGCGCGGCGGTTGCGGGATCCTCGAAGGATTCGTGCGCCATGACGTGGCACCAGTGACAGGCGGAATAGCCGATCGACAACAGAATGGGTTTGTCCGAGTGCCGCGCCGCGGCGAGCGCCGGCTCGCCCCAGGGATACCAGTCCACCGGATTATCCGCATGCTGCAGCAGATAAGGACTTGTCTCCGCGGCGAGGCGATTGCGCTGCATCCTTAAGGCTCCGCGTCGGTTAGAATCGGCGGCACTATATCCGAAGTCATCAAATTGCCCGTCCTGCGCCTGAAACGCAATGAAGATCGTCGTCTGCATGCGGGACATCTGTGGATCTTCAGCAATGAAGTCGACACGGCGCAAACACCGCTGTCGAAATTCACGGCCGGCGAGCTGGTCCGTGTGTTGGCGCACAACGACCGGGCGTTGGGGCTGGCCTATGTCAATCCGCAGTCGCTCATCAGCGCGCGCCTGCTCGAGACGTGGACCGTGCCGGACACCGCATGGTTTGCGGCGCGTATTCGGGCCGCGCTGCGCTTGCGCGAACGGTTGTATCCGGAACCCTATTATCGGCTGGTGTACGGGGAGTCCGACGGACTGCCCGGCCTCGTGATCGATCGTTATGGTGCGGCATGCGTGGTGCAGATCGGCACCGCCGGCATGGAGCGGCTCAAGCCCGACATCCAAGGCGCACTCAAGCTGGTCCTCGGGTGCGAGACGCTGCTATTCAAGAATGACGGCTTCGCGCGCGGATTGGAGGGCCTAGCCGCTTACGTGGAGGCCGCCGAGGGTGAGGCCGGCGTGTGGGGGCGCGTCGTCGAGGACGGACTCGAGTTTCGGGCGCCCTTGGCCGAAGGGCAGAAGACCGGATGGTTCTTCGACCAGGCGAGCAACCGCAAGGCGTTGCCCAAGTACCTGGTACCCGGAGCGCGGGTGCTCGACGTGTTCAGCTACATCGGGGCCTGGGGCGTGCGTGCGGCCCGCGGCCGGGCGGGCGAGGTGATTTGCGTCGACAGTTCGGCGGCTGCGCTCGAATTGGCGGAGGCCAATGCCGCCCGCAACGGGCTCAGACTCATCACGCGGAAGGGCGATGCGTTCGACGTGCTCGAAGAGCTGGGGAAGGCGGCCGCTCGGTTCGATGTCGTGATCATCGATCCGCCGGCGTTTGCCAAGCGCAGGAAAGATCTGCCGAAAGCGCTTGCCGCGTACAAGCGGTTGAACCAATTGGCCATGGGGCTGATCAAAGACGATGGCATTCTGATCTCGTGTTCTTGTTCTCAGCATGTGAGCGCCGAGGATTTTGAGGATGCCATCGCCAAAGCGGCGCGGGCGGCGGACAAGCATCTGCAGATCCTGGAAATGGGCGGCCAGGCGCCGGATCACCCGGTGCATCCGGCGATTCCGGAGACCCGGTATCTCAAAGCCTATTTCTGCCGGGTTAACGACAGTTTAAAGTAACGCGCATGCTGACCTACCCGCATATAGACCCCATCGCCATTTCAGTGGGGCCCTTGCGCGTGCACTGGTACGGCATCATGTATTTGGTCGGATTTGCCGCCGCGTGGTGGCTCGCCAGGCATCGTGCCCGGCAGCCGGGCTCGACCTGGTCGGGTCTCGACATCGATGATCTCATTTTCTACTGCGCGATCGGCGTGATTCTCGGGGGCCGAATCGGCTGGTGCCTCATTTACGGCCACGACGTGATTGCCGAGAATTGGCTCAATGCATTTCACATTTGGGACGGAGGCATGTCATTCCATGGCGGTCTCACGGGCGTCATCGTGGCGGCGATCGTGTTTGGCCGGCTCAAGCACAAGAAGGTCGGGGACGTGTTCGATTTTCTGTCGCCGCTGCCGGGCATCGGCATCATGGCCGTTCGTATCGGCAACTTCATCAACAGCGAACTCTGGGGCAAGCCCACCGATCTGCCCTGGGGCTTCGGTGTGCCGAATGCCGCCGGTGAATTGATCGCGCGGCACCCGTCTCAGCTGTACGAGGCAACGCTCGAGGGCTTGCTCACGTTCGTGGTGCTTTGGTGGTATACGGGCACGCCGCGGCCGCGCTGGGCGCCCACCGGGCTGTTCTTGTTCATCTATGGCTGCGGACGATTTGCGGTCGAGTGGGTGCGCCTGCCGGACGCGAATATCGGCTACCTGGCCGGCGATTGGCTGACCATGGGCATGTTGTTGACGACGCCGATGATTTTCATCGGCGCGGGGATGATGATCTATGGGTATCGGCGCAACCAAGCGACCGGTAATCTCGGCGCGGTGAAGGCTTAAGTTGCGCCAGTATCTCGAATTTCTGCGCCATATCAGGGAGAACGGCGCTCGCAAAGACGATCGCACGGGCACGGGTACTTTGAGCGTCTTCGGCTATCAGATGCGCTTCGATCTCGAAGCGGGATTTCCTCTGGTCACCACCAAGAAGCTGCATCTGCCTTCGATCATCCACGAACTGTTGTGGTTTTTGAGCGGCAACACGAACGTGAAATACCTGCGCGAGCACGGCGTCAGCATTTGGGACGAGTGGGCCGACGCGAACGGGGACTTAGGACCGGTGTACGGCAAACAGTGGCGCAGCTGGGGGACCGCCGATGGCAAGAGCATCGATCAACTCGCCCGCGTGGTTGAGCAATTGAAGAGCAATCCGAACTCGCGCCGCATCCTCGTCAGCGCGTGGAATGTGGGAGAATTGGACCGGATGGCGCTGCTGCCGTGCCACGCCCTATTCCAGTTCTACGTCGCGGATCGTGGATTGTCCTGTCAACTGTACCAGCGCAGCGCCGATGCGCTGCTCGGTGTGCCTTTCAATATCGCCTCGTATGCACTGCTCACGCACATGCTGGCTCAGCAATGCGATCTCAAGGTTGGCGATCTCGTGTGGACCGGGGGCGATTGCCATTTATACTTGAATCACCTCGAACAGGCCGACCTGCAGCTCACGCGCGCACCCTTCCCTCTGCCTAAACTGATGATCCGGCGCAAGCCGCCGAGCCTGTTCGACTACTCGTTCGAGGATTTCGAGGTGCAGGACTACCGATTCCACCCCGCCATCAAGGCCCCCATTGCCGTATGAACATGGCCTTATGAAAAAAACCCCGGGCCGCCGCGCACCGTTATTCGAAGTGCGGCATTCGCGCATCCATGGCTACGGTGTGTTCGCGGCGCGCAAGATCCGCAAGGGCACGACGGTCATCGAATATCTCGGCGAGCGTGTGAGCCACGCGCGGGCGGATGCACGCTATGAGAACAAGGATCCGAATGACAATCATACTTTTTTGTTCACGGTGGACTCGAGAACCGTGATCGACGGCGGTGTGGACGGCAACGAGGCCCGCTATATCAACCATGGGTGCGATCCGAATTGCGAGAGCACCACCGTGAACAAGCGCATCTTCATCGAAGCGATCCGCACCATTCAGCCCGGCGAAGAGCTGTCCTACGATTATCAGATCCAGCGCGACAGCGACGACGCGCCTAACGTCGATGAAATCTTCGCGTGCCGCTGCGGGGCGGAAAAATGCCGCGGCAGCATGCTGGAAGCGGCCTCGAAGCATAAGGAGGCGAAGCGCCGAGCTCCGAAGCGCAAGGCGGCGAAGCGCAAAGGGGCGAAGCGCAAGCCCGCGGATCGCCAGATCACGGAGGCGCATCCGCGTGGGCGCTCTCGGCATTGACGCTGGGCTCATGGCGGACGGTGTTGTCATCCGGGATCAGTTTCTCGCACCCCCGCGGGTGCGTGCGCTCAAGCAATGTGCGCACACGCGCCGCGCGCGCGGCGACTTTGATCCGGCCCGGATCGGCAGCGATCGCACGCTGCAGCGCCGCGAGGATATCCGCGGGGATTCCATCTGCTGGATAGCCGCGCCGCTGTTGGCGGCCGAAGCGACCCTGTTGGACGACCTCGAACAGCTGCGGCTCGAATTCAATCGCGACGCGCTCCTCGGTTTGTTCGAACTCGAGTTGCACTACGCGTGGTATCCGCCGGGCACGGGCTATGCGCGGCATGTCGATCAACCGCGCGGACGCGCGCAGCGCCGGGTCTCGCTGATGTTGTATTTGAACGAGGATTGGACGCCGGGTGCCGGGGGAGAGCTGCGAATTTTCGACGCGAATGATCGTCATCGCGATGTCGAACCGTTTGCCGGCCGACTCGTCTGCTTTCTGACCGCCGGCCGCGAACATGAGGTGCGGCCGACGCGGTGTCCTCGCTTGAGCATCAGCGGCTGGTTCCGGGCTCGAGACTGAATCGGAGGTTGAAGAATCCATGAAAAAGCTGAAACATGAAGCGGAATTGTTCAAAGCGGCGCTGCTCGCGGGAGTTCAGTACGCGGAAGGCCGCGGCGCGGTTGAGTTTGAGGCGACCGATTCGGCGAGCGACAAGGCGCTCTACGTGTATCGCTTGCTGGTGCACGACAAGGTGATTGCGCCGATGCCCGAGGAACAAGTCGCCGAGAAGACGGTCCGGCATCGGCTCGCGACTTGGTATGCGCATCAACTGCCCAAGGGACACCCGCTGACCGAATGACGTTTCGTATCGCGCGCGCAGCAAACAAACTGTCATAAGCAAAAATCAATCCGTCATCATCTCTGCGCTACTATCGTGCGACTATGCACGGGTATCGCTCGCGAAGGCGGCAACGGCCGAGCTTATGTCAGGTGCAGGCCCGCAAATCCAGCCAATTGTCCATCTGGCACGAATGTTGCTGCACTTCGATGGTGTATCATCACCGGAGTTTGCCGTGAGTGCCTCGAGTGGTAATCACGCCTTACGTCCAATGTATTGGTCCATCCTATGCGCTTGCCGTCTCTGAAGTTTTTGAAGACCTTTCAGGTCGCGGCCAGGCTGCAAAGCTTCAAAGCCGCGGCCGAAGAGTTGTTCGTCACTCCGTCCGCCGTGAGCCACCAGATCAAGGCGCTCGAGGAGCAGCTCGGCGTCGCATTGTTCGAGCGCGGCGTACGCACGTTGACCTTGACCGATGCGGGCGCACACTACCTCGAGCACATCAGCGATATCTTCTCGAAGCTCGAATCCGTCACCGAGCAACTGCAGGTGCGCTACGGGCGTTCGATCATCCGGTTGAATGTGCCGCCGTATTTTGCCAACGAGCTGTTGCTGCCGCGCCTCGCGTCCTTTTCGCAAGCCCGCGAAGAGACCGATATCCGCATCGAGACGACCTTCTCCGCGCCGAAGACTCATCCGCCCGAGGCGGACCTGTCCATCGTGGTGGGCTCCGGCCCCTGGGAAGGGCTGACCGTGCATGAGTTGTTCGCACAGAGTTTCATCGCCGCCTGTTCACCGGCATTCTTGCTGGAGAATCGAATCGATTCCTACGCCGATCTGAACGGCAAGACCTTGCTGCTCCACGAAGAACGCCGGGAAGCGTGGGAGCGCTGGGCAGTCGGTTTGGGGATCGAGCCCATCAAGCCCAATCGGCTGGTCCGGCTCGACACCATGTCAGCGGTGGTGCTGGCGGCCGAGCAAGGCGTGGGAGTCGCATTGGTGCCGTCGCGCTTGAGTGCCGATCGATTCATCGCCGGCGGACTGGTGAAATTATTCGATGCGGAACTCACCACGAATGAGAGCTACGTTCTCCTGCACAGACCCGAGGACCGCAAACGCGAGGATTTGCAGGAATTGACGCAATGGATCTTGAGCGAGTGCCGGGTGGCGTGAGTCACGGGTTTGAATCACACATGAGCGAAATCGCGCGAACGGGATAATTTTCTCGTTTGCCCGCACTTTGCGTGCTGGCTATGGTGCCTGCGGGGCGTTGGTATTTTTGGACCACCAAGGAATACCACATGACTATTCGCAAGATCCCTCTCGCCGTCGCCGCCATCGCCGCTCTGACTCCGGTGATCTCGAACGCATCGCCTGAAAAGGCCGCGCTGACCGCGTGCGCGCAGGCGTTCGCAACGAGCTTGGCATCGCCCGGCGCCTCCGCGCCCACGTTCAAGATCGCATATCGCGGCAGTGAAATTCCCGGATCGATGGTCGACTTCTACAGCCGGCAATACACTTTTGAACTGCAGGCCCGCGATGCGAAGAGCGGCTCGAGCATCGCCCGCGCGAGTTGCTCCACCGATGTGCGCGGCAACGTCGTCGCCCTGTCGTCGATGCCGTTGGGAAGCGATAAAACGGCCTTGGCCGCGCGATAGCCGGCTCCTCAGGAATGGCCGCCGCCTGCGGCGGCCCGCTCTGGTGCGTCCTTCGCCGTCGGCGTATAAGGCCGCGATGGATATTGAACTCGTGGTGGCGGCGGCGGAGAACGATGTCATCGGCCGTGGCAATCGCTTGCCATGGCATCTGCCGGCGGATTTGAAGCATTTCAAGTCGCTTACCTTCGGCAAGCCGGTGCTGATGGGGCGCCGGACCTATGAATCGATCGGCAAAGCCTTGCCGGGCCGGACCAATATCGTACTGAGCCGTTCGATCCATTTTGCGCCGGGCGATTGCGTGGCGGTGACGACTCTCGAAGCGGCGCAAGCGGCGGCGGGCACCGCGTCGCCGTTGATGGTGATCGGCGGAGCGGATATTTACCGGCAATGTTTGCCGTTCGCAAACCGCATCCATCTCACATTGGTGCATGCCCGGGTAACCGGCGGCGACACGCTGTTCAGCGGCTGGCGTCAGCCTGAGTGGGTCGAGTCATCACGCGAGCGTCACGAGGCAGATGACCAGAACGCGCACGCCTACAGTTTCATCACGCTCGAGCGGGTAGGGGAGGGAGCCGGGCGTTGATCTCGCGCTGCGCGCGGTCGAAGTCCACGTCGGCGAGACTCAAGACCGGCCCGGCGGTCAACTCCGCCAAAAGCTCGCCCTGAATAATTCCGCGCTGCCGCGCCGTTTCATAGGGAATCTCATGGTGAAACATCACCATCGAGTAGCGTGGAATGAAACGTCGGGGATGGCGGCTTTCGAGTTCCAAGGACAGCGCCTGCTGGAGTTGAAACTTGGGGTGAACCACGCGTTCGCGCATCTCCAGATAATTGTCGAGCGACATGGCGGCAATCGCATCGGTATTCGGTTTGCGTCGCGCGAAAAATTCCGCGAAGACGCTCTCCCAGGAGGAGTACCCGTCCATGCAGGCGTCGAACTCCAGGCAATCTTCGAAACAGCAATTCATGCCCTGCCCATGAAACGGGACGATGGCGTGCGCCGAGTCGCCGATCAGCGCCGCGAGACCCCGGTAATGCCACGGACTTGCCGACACCGTGCCCAAGAACCCGACTGGATTGGCGATAAATTCGGCGACGGCATTCGGCATCAGCTCTCGGGCATCGGGAAAGCTCTCGGACAGAAACCGGTCGATGTCGGGCGCCGAGTTCAATCCTTCGAAGCTGAGTTCGCCGCGCTTGGGCAGGAACAGAGTGGCGGTGAAACTACCGTCGGCGTTCGGCAGCGCAATCAGCATATAGTTGCCGCGCGGCCAGATATGCAGCGCGTCCCGAGCCATTCTGAACCGACCCGCCGCATCGGCCGGTATCGACAGCTCCTTGTAACCGTGTTCGAGATCGGTTTCCCGCGCGTCGATCAAATTCAGCGACTGCAGGCGGCGGCGCATCGCTGATCCCGCGCCATCGGTGGCCAACAGCGGTTCCATGGGGACCGTGATGAGTCGGCCATGGGACAGGTCACGAATGAGCGCCATGCCTTCGTCGAATTCCGCGGCCTCGAATCGATGTTCGAAATGAGCGGTCACACCCGGCAGACGCGCCGCGACCTCGAGCAGGGCTTGGTTGAGCCGGTGTCTCGAGACAGAGTAGATCACCTCGTTCGGCCGCTGCCCGTAAGGCTGCAGCGAGGTGCCTCCCTGCGGATCATGGATCAGCCGTCCACGCATCGGCAGCAGGGCGTGCTCGAGGTCCTCGAATACCCCCGCCAATCGCAGCGCGTGTATGCCCCGATCCGCCAACGCCAGATTGATGGATCGACCCGACTCGATGGGAGCCGTCCGCGGATCGGTTCGGCCCTCGTACAACTCGACCGCATGTCCGCGGCGTTGCAACAGGATCGCGAGCAGCGCCCCGGTCGGGCCCGCGCCGATGATGCGCACCACCTGGCCCTGTTTAGTCACACCCGCACGGCCTGTGACAAGGCATCCACCGCGGCGAACACATCATGGAAGGAGTTATAGAGCGGCGCAGGCGCCAACCGGAGCACGTCGGGGTCGCGCCAATCCCCCACCACGCCCGCCGCACCCAGCAATTCGTGGCAGCGCCTGGCCGCGGCGGCCGGGCGCGCGATCCGCAGGCTCAACTGGCAGCCGCGTTCGTCGGGCGCCCTTGGCGTGATGACTTCCACCAGGCCCGGCAACAGCTCGTCGATCAGCCGAAGCAAAAAGCCGGTCAGTGCGATCGATTTCTCGCGCAGCCGCCGCATGCCGGCCCGCTGAAAGATGTCCAACGACGCGAGCAGTGGGGCCGTGGACAGGATGGGGGGATTGCTGATTTGCCACCCTTGGGCTCCGGCGATGGGGTTGAAGTCGGGGCCCATCCGAAAGCGCGTCGCACGATCGTGTCCCCACCAGCCGGCAAACCGCGGCAGCTCGGCGCATCGTGCATGCCTCTCGTGCACGAAACACCCTCCCACGGCGCCCGGGCCGGCGTTCAGATATTTGTAGCTGCACCAGACCGCGAAATCGGCATCCCAATCGTGCAATTGCAGCGGCGTGTTGCCGATGGCGTGAGCCAGGTCGAGGCCCACCGCGGCGCCGGCCCGGCGCGCCGCGGCGATCAGCGGCGGAAGGTCCAAGGATTGACCGGTCAGATATTGGACGCCCGGCAACAGAACCAGCGCGAGCCGGTCGCCTTGCCGGCGGATTCGATCGACCACATCCTCGGTTCGAAGCGCGCGCTCGCCTTCCCGCGGTTCGATCTCCACGAGATGTTCCTGCGCATTCAATCCGTGAAAGGCCAGCTGCGACACGATCGCGTATCGATCCGACGGAAATGCCGATTTTTCGATCAGCACACGATTGCGTCCGGCATCCGGACGAAAGAAGCTCACCATCATCAAATGCAAATTGACCGTGAGGGAATTCATCGCGACGACTTCGATCTCCTGTGCGCCGGCGAGAGCGGCGAGCGGCGCGGCCGCCTGCTCGTGGTAGGCGATCCACGGGCGCGAGGCCTGATGGTGTCCGATGACTCCCAGCCGTTGCCAATCCTTGAGCTCCTGCTCGATATGGGAAGCGACCGATTTGGACTGCAGACCAAGCGAGTGGCCGCAGAGATACACCAATTTGCGGCCCGCGTCGTCATAAGGGTGGTGGAACTCTGCCGCGAAGCCCGCCAGCGGATCGCCGGCATCCCGCGCGACCGCCTCGTCCGCGCTCGATGTCATTTGCGCGGGGCCTGCATCACGGTGCCGCAGACGCCGCAGGTGCGATGCGCCGCGCTGTCATAGAAGCGGGAGAAGATTTCCGGCAGCTCGGTTTCGATGTTGCGCACGGCCACGCGCTCCAAGTACAGGCAATGGCCGCAGTTCTCGCAGTACCATGAGAAGCCATCGAGTTCATCCGGACCGCGGCGCCGTTCCACCACGATCCCGACGCTGCCGGACGGACGCTGCGGCGAGTGCGGCACCTCGGGCGGCAATAGAAACACGTCGCCGGCGCGGATCGATATGTCGGTCAACCGGCCGTCCTGCACGGTCTTGAGGACCATGTCTCCTTCCAATTGATAGAAGAATTCCTCGCTCGGATCGTGATGATAGTCCTTGCGCGAATTCGGACCGCCGACGGCCATGACGATGAATTCGCTGTCCTGAAACAGCAGCTTGTTGCCGACCGGAGGCTTGAGCAGGTCGCGATTCTGTTCGATCCATCGGGGCAGGTTGAAGGGTGGGGCGAGCGGCATGGGGGCATTATAGCGGCACCGTGAAACTTCGCCGGTCCTCGTGCAGTCGAAGAGGATTCGGAGGTTGGTCATGCGGTCTCTATGGGTCGTCGCCTGCTCGAGTGCGTTGTTGGTCTCCTCGGCGGCACCGGCGGGAGACGACGCGCGCAATCCCGTGCAGGCGGTCTGGAAAGAGCAGCACTTGCAATTCTTCTACATGGGCCGAACGTCGCGCTATTCCTGCGAGGGCCTGCGCGACAAAATGCGCGCCATGTTGCTGCAACTCGGGGTGCGCCGTGATTTGCGCATCATGCCATTGGGCTGCGAGGATGCCGCGCCGCGCGCGCGTCTAAAGTCCCTGGGTCCGAACCTCGAACTAGTGTTCTCCTCACCCGCCCTGCCCGATGCGGCGCTCCGACCCTTGCGGCCTGGAGATCTGGCGGCGGTGGAGGCGCGCTTCGAGGTCTTTACCATCACCCGTGATGCGTTTCGCAACATGGACATCGGCGACTGCGAGCTGGTGGAAGAATTCGTCCATCAGGTGCTGCACAAACTCGCGACTCGTGACGTCAAGGAAGACATCACGTGCGTGCCCGACCAGCAGAGCGGCAGCCGGTTTTTCGTTCGTGGCGAAGTGCTGAAGGGGGTGTCCGGACCGTCAAATTAGGCAGCCTGATGGGAACGAGGAGAGCACTTCCCATCAGGCTGCCTCTTATACGTTTGACGTGGGACGCCAGCGCGAGTAGATAGTGAATCAGGAGTGTCACCTGGAGTAGCGGGCATGGTCAGCAAATTCGTGATTGTTGCGGTAGCCGTAATTTTGGCGTCACCCATTTGCGTTGCAACCGCAGGCAGTGCCGCGAGCGGGAGTTCCACAGGGGGAGCGGGAGGCGGCGGTCATAGCAACGGCAGCGTCAGCGGAGGGGGTGGTGCGGGACATGTCGCGGGCGCCAAAGGCGGGCGCGCTGCAGAGGCCAAACACTCCGAAGGCGAACACACGGCTTCCAAATCACCCGGCAAGGACCATCGTCCCCGCCTCTATCGCCGCGAGCCTGATTACGGCGTCGCAGAGCAGCCTCGTAGTGCCATTTGTACTCCTGCCGCTGATATGGATAGCAGGTCGTGGTTCGATTGCAATGAACCCACGAAGAGTCTCCCGGGGCACAAGTCGTAACGGCCTAGCGCAAACTCATCAATTGCTGCCCCCGGCGGAGCTTGCGTCGCCGGCACTGGTGATTGCCGCGATGCTTTGCGCGGGCATGCTGCCGTGCGCCGCGGGCCCGACCGGGGTTTCGGCGAAGGAAGAAGTCATCGCCAAGCAGTTTGCCGACGCGATTGACGGCCGCAACTCGCAGGATCCGCAATCACCGGACATTGTCAGTACGCGCTTGGGGTTTGCGCAATTCCTCGCGCAGGCAGAGGGCGGTGATTGCCAAATGCGCTTGGAGAATGCGCAAAATCAACTCGACATTGCGCGTGCGAGCCCGGCTGGAATTGCATTACCCTTCGCCCTGGCGCGAGAAGCGGCCGTCGATTACCAAATTCATGTCGCGCGCGCTTCCTGCACCGGCAGCCCGGTCTCGCGCGATGCGGAATTGCGGGCGGCGATCGAATCCGCGCGTCATGCCGTGAGTTTGTACCGGGATGAGTTTGACGCCGTCTCCATGGTGACCATGCAATTCAACGTGAGTATGACGTATCACGAGTTGGGAGAGGACCCGGCGGCTGTCGCGGCGCTGCAGACCGCAATCAAGATGGATCGCGAATACGGTTTTCGCGAAGATGCGAACGACAATTATCGGACGCTCTTGCAGTGGGATGGTCAGCCCGCCGGGCCCGGCGAAGTCGCTGCACTGATGAAGGATTTCCCGCAACGCTCGACGAGCCTGTCCTTCGGATGGTTCGACAGCCACGCGGACCTGAGGCTCACGCTCGAGTACGATCAGGTGACCGAACGCGGGATGCTGCAACTGCACGGTATGAAGACCGCCGAGCGTCGAGTGCGACGGGGGCCCAACGGCTGGACCGCATCCTTCGAGCCCCGCGAGACGCATTACGAGATCAGCAATTGGACGAATGATGAAACCTTGGTGCAAGGCATCGTGGTCTCGCTGCCCCGCATGGCGCTTCAGGTCCACGACTTCGAGGTCACGCGCGCGGGAAATTTCGTTCAATCAAGCGGCGCGCATAAGTTCGAGTCTGGAATGCGCTCGGATATCAATGCAATGACCGAGTTTCTCGCTCAAACCAATGCTTCCTCTCGTCTTACGCAGCAGCTACCCAAGCAGTCCGGCCAATACGGCAACTCCGTCGAGTCGCTGGTTGCGGAAGCTTACAATATCGAGACGGGCACCTGGATCGGCGCATCACTCGACCAGGGAGTTTGGTACGAAATGAACATGCCGCTGTCCCTGCCGCTCGCGCCCGAACTCTTCGTGACACACCAAATCGAATTTGCGTTCACCCGCCAAGTGCCGTGCATGACGGACTCGACGGAAGATGCGTGTGTGGAGATCGTAGTGCGGGCAACACCTGACGCGGATGAACTCGGGAGACTGTTGATGAACCTGTCGCGAAAAATTGGACTGGGTCGAAAAGAGGCGCTTCGATTGTCGTCAGCTACGTACATTCGTCTGGTGACGGAGCCCAAGACCTTGCAATTTTGCGAAAATGATATGCGGCGTTATGCGTATTGGACGAGCACAGGGACCAAGTTCGATTACCCAGTGATCGAATACGAGAGAACTCATGCGGTCAGCGGGCCCATAGTGCGAACGGAATGAGTGCCTCAGTGGTTGCTGCGAACGGTGATACAAAGCGATAATTGGAGAGGCACGGATACACGACTCGAATAAGATTGCCGCTCATCTTGAAACGACTCTCTGTTCTCATCCTGATATGGGCGCTGTCATTCGCGGCCTGCGCGGCATTAGTGGCGTTCTCAATCGTGTACCTGGATGTCCCGACGGCGCTGCACTTCTGGAAGGCCGCTCGTCTGCTCAGCCCTTTGGGCCAAGCCTTGGGAGCGGCCGTCCTTTTGTCGGTGGAGTCGACGGTGATTTTGTACGTGGTTCTTGCACGCCTGGTGAGAGGTTACATCTCGGTATTCGGAAAGACTTTGGCGGTGGCCTGCGTGGCCTCGATGTGTGCCTATGCCATCAACGATCATGTGCTGAAAATATTTTTCGGGTTTCCAAGTCCCACTGAGGTGTTCCACGGCGCGAGGCATGGCTTCAATTTTTGGACGGGCTCCGACCATGGCAGTTTTCCGTCAGGCCACATGGTGCTGGCGGGAGCGTTTGCCGGCGTCTTCATGAGGCTCTATAAATCCAGCATCTGGCCTCTTTCCGCGCTGCTCCTGCTTGCCGCGGTTCTATTGCTCGTTGGGGACTGGCACTTTCTCAGCGACATCATCGCGGGAGCTTATCTCGGCATTTCGGCAGGAATCCTGGGCGGAGAAGGGTGGGCCGCCCACACGGCGCGAAGCAACGAGCGCGAGGGGCCGATACGCTAGACTGCTCGCATGGGCAATGTGGCTCGAATTGCTGTACTTCTGGCGACCCTGGTTGCCTGTGTTGGTTGCGATCAGGTAACCAAGTCAGCCGCCCGCCGGCATCTTGAACGGGGCACGACGGTATCGTTCTTCCACGATTGTGTGCGCCTCCACTACGTTGAAAATCCCGGTGCGTTCCTGAGCATGGGTGACTCACGATCGGCGGCATTGTCCTGGTTGGAGGCGCACTTCTATGGGCGGCGCGTGGTCGACGACTGGGCACTGTTCAAACCGTCGGTGCCGCCTGCATCTGCGGTGGCGGTCTGGGGAACCTGATAGACCGGTGACCCAGGGAATCGGACCGCTGCGAACCGGAATATTCAATATTGCCGATTTTGTCTTGGCATTGGGCGTCGGCATCATTGTGCTGTCCCGTGCAAGGAGCAGCTGATTTGCACCGGCTTGGCGTCCGGGTCGTCCAAACGCAACGCGGTCAGCGAGTCTCCCCATACACAGCCGGTATCGAGGCCGGTGACGTCGGCGTTGCTGAAGAACCCCAGTGTCGACCAGTGGCCAAAGACGATCCGGGACCCTCGCCATCGGGCGCCCTGCGCCTCGAACCACGGGATGAGCGCCTTCGCCTGGGATTTCCTGGGCGATCCCTTGGCGCGAAGCATCAACCGGCCATCCGCGTCGACATAGCGCAGGCGGGTGAAGCAATTGGCGATGAATCGCAGCCGCTCGTCCCCTTGCAGGCCATCGCTCCACAAGTCCGGTTGATCCCCATACAGGTGCTCGAATAACTTTTCCGGATTGTGCCGCAAGGCCGTCTCGAATTCGCGCGCGCAACTTCGCGCCAAGCCCAAGTCCCATTGCGGCGCGAGCCCCGCATGCAGCATGCACACGTTGAGAGCGAGATCTTCGTGAAACAACGGCCGGCTGCCAAGCCACTCGAGCAACACGTCGCGATCGGAGGCGGCCAGTAATTCACCGAGAGTGTCGTCGCTGCGCAGGCGGCCGTGTCCGAGCGCGACGGCAAGCAGATGCAGATCGTGGTTGCCGAGGGTTACCGTCGCCGCATCGCCGAGCGCCCGGATTCGGCGCAGCACTTTAAGCGAGTCGGGTCCGCGATTGACGAGATCGCCGACGATCCACACCCGATCGCGATCCGGGGAGAATCGCAGCAAGTCGAGCAGGGCACCGAGCTCGTTGTCGCAGCCTTGCACATCACCGATCGCGTACAGCGCCAATTAGTGCAGCACTCCGGGTATCGCCAGCCTGAACGGCGCGATCGGCGCGTCGAATTGCTGCCCGTCGTCGGCGACCATTTGATAGCTGCCCTGCATCGTGCCGACCGGAGTCTCGATCACCGCGCCGCTGGAGTAGCGGAAGCCTTGGCCCGGCTTCAGGTACGGCTGCTCGCCCACGACCCCGTCGCCGCGCGTCTCCTTCACGTTGCCGTTCGCATCCGTGATGATCCAGTGCCGCGTGAGCAGGCGCGCCGGCACCTGTCCTTCATTGCGAATCGTGATGGTGTAGGAGAAGACGAAACGCTTGTCGCGCGGATCGGATTGTTCCTCGATATAAGAGGTCTCGACCTCGACACGAATTCTGGGGTTCGCCGGTTCGGATGTCATGCTCTGCATCGCATTACTTCAAGCGGACCGCCAACACATCGCAGTGCGCCGCGTGCAGGACGGTATCCTCGGTAAAATTCACCAGAATGGCGAGGCCATGGCGCTCACGGCTGCCGAGCACGATCAAATCCGCGCCTTCCTCGGCAGCCACCCGCAGGATTTCAGATTTGGTGTTGCCGGCCTCGACCCGCCAGGTCGCGCGCGGCCATTTGAGCCGGGTGACGATTTCGCTCATTGTCTCTTTCGAGCGCTGGATCAACTCTTGCTCGATCTGTACGGTCGGCATCAATGACTCACCCATGGGTTCGGCCGGCACGAACTCGACGACATGCAGGGCGACGATCGCCGCATCGGAGTACGCGGCCAGATCCCGTCCGGCGACGGCGACCTGCTCGCTGTCTTGCGACAGATCGAGCAGCACCAAGAGTTTCTTGTATCCGGCCATGTGCGCTCAAGTATAGCCGACCAGTCGCGAGTAATGGGCGGCGAGCAGGCCGAATTGCGACGGTGCCAGTGTTTCCGGGCGCAATTGCGGGTCGATGCCGCAGGATTCGATGTCCGCGGGCTCGAGCAGGCCTTTCAGCCCGTTACGTAAAGTCTTGCGGCGATGTGAAAAAGCCGCCGTCACCAGAGTGCGCAGCACACCGTCGCTGCCGATCTCGAAGCGCGGCTGCGAGGCGGGCCGCAAGCGCACGATCGCCGACCAGACTTTGGGGCGCGGGTGGAATGCTCCCGGGCCGACATCGAACAAGCTTTCCACCTCGGCGACCGCTGCGAGCATGACGGTGAGCCGTCCGTACTGCTTGGTGCCGGGCTCAGCGGCCATGCGGTCCACCACCTCCTTCTGCAACATGAAGTGCATATCCGCAATCGCGGCGCGCTGCGCCAGCAATCGAAACAGCAACGGCGTCGAAATGTTGTACGGAAGGTTGCCGACGATCCGCAAGGTCTCGCCGTCCCCGCGCAGGCGCATGAAGTCCGTGTCGAGCACATTTTCGACGTGCACGTGAAGGCCGCTCTTGGCGCGCGAATCCGCCTCGAGCAATTGCGCCAGATCCCGGTCGATCTCGATCACGTCCAGGCTCTTGGCACGCTCCAGAAGACCCCAGGTCAACGCGCCTCGGCCGGGTCCCACTTCGACGACATGCTCACCCGCGGCGGGAGCCACTGCGTCGAGGATTCGGCGGATGATCCCCGGATCGTGCAGGAAATGCTGACCGAATCGCTTACGTGTCTGCATGAGCGGAATTCGCGCCCGCCAAATCGATGGCGAGCGCCAATGCCGCCTTGAGGCTCCCGGAATCCGCCCGACCGGTGCGCGCCAGCGTGAGCGCGGTGCCGTGATCGACACTGGTGCGCAGTATGGGCAACCCCAAGGTCATGTTCACGGCATTGCCGAATCCCACATGCTTTAGCACCGGCAGGCCCTGATCGTGGTACATCGCGACGATGACGTCGGCGGTCTCGAGAAAGTGCGGAGTAAACGCGGTGTCCGCCGGGACCGGACCTTGTACATTGAGCCCTTCCGCCCGCAGCTCTTCGAGCGCCGGCCCGATGATCTCGATTTCCTCGCGGCCCAAGTGTCCGGCTTCGCCCGCATGCGGGTTCAATCCCAACACCGCGATCCGGGGCGGAGTCAGAGAAAAATGCCGCTCCAAATCCATATGAACGATGCGCATGGTGGCGAGCAGCCGTTCCCGGGTGATGGCGCGCGGCACGTCGGCGAGCGCCAGATGCGTCGTGACCAGCGCGACGCGCAATTGACCGCTCAGCAGCAACATCACCGGCAGCGCCGCGCGGGTTCTCGCCGCGAGATATTCGGTGTGCCCGCTGAACTCGTAGCCGGCGTCCAAGAGGGTGCTCTTCTGCACCGGCGCAGTGACCATCGCGGCAAATTCACCGCTCGTGCAGCCGTCGCAGGCGCGGTCCAGCATCTCGATCACGTACGCGGCATTGTGCGCGTCCGGTTGCCCGGCGATCACCGGTCGACGGGTGGGAATGTGCAAGACCTTCAGGATGCCGGCCATCGCGCGCGCGGGCGGATGCGAGGGGTCGTAGCGTTCAATCGTGAGCCGCACATCGAGGGCGGCGGCGGTGGCGGCGATCAATCCGGCGTCGGCGGCCACCACGATGTCGGCTTTCCAGGCGCATTGCGCGAGAGCAATGCAGGCGTCTGGCCCAATGCCCGCGGGTTCCCCAGAGGTGATGACGATCCGCGGTACGTACACTACATCTTGATTTCGACGAAAGCCTCGTCGCGCAACCGCCGCAGCCACAACTCGGTTTCCTCGTCCGCCTTGCTTTCGCGAATGGCGGCGAAGGCACGCTGGCGGCGCACATCATCGGTGCTGTCGTAGGTGCGTGTGCCGAGCATCTGCACGATATGCCAGCCGTATCGGGTCTTGAACGGTTCGCTGATTTCGTTGACCTTGAGGTCCGCAATGGCCTTGTCGAACTCCGGCACGAAGGTGCCGGGCCCGCTCCAGCCCAAATCGCCGCCGTCGGGCGCCGAGCCCGGGTCTGCGGAGGAGGTCGACGCGATGCCGGCGAAATCCTCGCCCTTGAGGATGCGCTCGCGAAGCTTGGCGAGCTTCTGGCGCACGGTTTCGTCATCGTCGAGTTCGTTGGTTTTCATCAAGATGTGGCGGACGTGAATCTGGTTGATGATCACCGGAGTTTCGCCGCTGCGCCGTTCGTTGAGTTTGACGATGTGAAAGCCGCTCGGAGTGCGCACCGGCGCGCTCACTTCGCCGGGCTTCATCTTGGTGACCAGCTGCAAAATGAACTCCGGAAGCTGGGTGCCTTTGCGCCAGCCGAGCTGGCCGCCGTCCAATGCGGTCTGGCTGTTCGAATTCGCAATGGCGAGCTGGCCGAAGTCCTCGCCCTTGGAGGCGCGCGCGGCCAAGTCCTGGGCTTTGTGCGTCATGTCCTCCAGCTGTTGCGGGGTGGCCGCCTCGGGCAGCGACAGCAGAATGTGCGATACGTTGAATTCATCGTTGGCGGCGGCGGATTGCTGGCGCGCGAGAAACTGCTCGAGCTCATGCGGGCTCACGTTGATGTGGGAAATCACGTCCCGCTGGCGCAGGGTGCTCAGGGTCAATTCCTTGCGCATGGATTCGCGATATTGCTTGTAATCGACGCCTTGGGCCTCGAGCGCGGTCGGCAGCTGATCGAAGGGGATCTTGTTGCGTCCGGCGATCTCCTGCAGGGCGCTGTTCAATTGCTCGTCGGAGATCGTGAGGCCGACGCGTTTGGCGTGTTGCGATTCAATCTCCTGCAGAATCAGGCGATCCAGCACCTGCTGCTTCAATACGCTCTGCGACGGCAGTTCGACTTTCTGCTCTTGGAGGCGCTTGGTGACCGCCTCGATCTGCGAGTCGAGCTCGCTTTTCAGCACCAGGCCGTCGTTCACCACGGCCGCAATGCGGTCGAGCAGTTCGCCGTGAACTCCGATGTCGCGGGTTTGTGCGAAAGACGCCGGAGACAACGCGATCGCCGCCAGAGATAACATCAATCCAAAGGCATATTTATACATGAGCCGAAGTGGTCCTCGTCAGGGGGCCGGTTCCTGGGCGCTCGGATCGCGGGTGGAGTAGCCGCGAATCTCCCGTTCCAGGAAGGAGTTCGCAGATTTTCCGACCGAGCTTAGGCCCGTGAGTTCCAATTGTAATGCAAACGAGGTGTCGAGTCCCGCGGTGCCGTTGTTG
>Ga0209611_10000784_pt1 | contig 50133 bp, 37 predicted proteins | sample S1TSphgellanicum_3_FD_187693 | JGI IMG/M metagenome (GOLD analysis project Ga0209611, IMG submission 187693) | Host-associated microbial communities from peat moss isolated from Minnesota, USA - S1T2_Fc - Sphagnum magellanicum MG (SPAdes) (version 2) | ecosystem: Host-associated > Plants > Peat... | reverse complement strand
CTGCTGCAAACAAATGTTTTTGCAGCTGCAAACAAAGCCTCTTCTTGCTGCAAAGAATTGTCTGGGTGCTGCAAAGAATTCTCTTGTTGTTGAAAAGAAATCTCAAAAACTTCTTGCTCTCTCGCTCCTTCTCTGATCCCCCGCCATCGCCAGCAAAACGTTGCAAAACGGTCTGCTTAAATCATGCAAGTGTGAAATTTAAAATCATTTCTTCTTACTCTGATTTTGAAGGACCCTTGTACACCCATTTTGACTCGATCGAAGTTTGAGTTCACTGCTCGAAGAAAATGGTTTGCAGGATTCCTGAGCTTTGGACACGGGAAGCCTGAAGCTGCAAAATGTTGCAACCAAAAGAAGAAGACACATAGACACACAAAAATCATAAAAGGAAAACCATAAGGAAGGAAAAAATCATCCTCTTACCACTGCCAAAATAAAAATAAAAATCCCTAGAAATCTCAGAAAGTCTTTTGCTACTGAAAAGTGTTCTTTTGTTGCTGAAAAGAAATCTCAGAAATTTTTTGCTCTTTCGCTCCTTTTCTGATCCCACGCCATCGCCAGCAAAATGTTGCAAAACGTTCGCTTTCTTTCACAGACGGACGGACAATTATTTAGGAACTGTCTGTTCGGCTGGATGGATGACGGTTCAGGCAAAGGTTGGAACTTGGAACTTGGAACGGGGTAGCGTTTTGCACTAGAATGTCACGTCACAGACAAACGTAGTGAATTAATATATAAGATTTGTCTACTACTTCAAAAAGCTAAGATGAAAAATATTTGCAAATACAAAAGAAAACTTTAGGTCATGATTTCATGTAAGGGGGCCATGATAAACCACTAGCCACCATTGCACTGTGAAGGATGGATGGTAAATGGTCACAAAATAATTTTCTATTGGGTTTCAATTCATTAGCTATCCATGGTTGTTAGTAAGTACATGCATGTTGTTAGTAGGTAAGTAGTAAAACTATCCTTTACGTGCTTATAAACTATATACTTACCTAGTAGTCACCTATTTTTTGACTTATATATAGGACCTTTTCATTATGGAATAGGTTACCAAGGTGAAATCAAATATTAACTCAATGGAAGTTCATCCATAATTGAGCCAAAATGGGGATCCAATGGATAATGTGAACTAGTGGGTGGAGGTTCACTTTGGCTATATAATAACATCCTCATTACACATTACATGGCAAGTTTTAGATGAGGAACAATGTTTGCCAACATGGATGTGTGGAAAATGTATCAACTATTGAAAATTCAGAAAAACCTTCATAATCAACAAATTTAATAAAACTGACATTCAAAAAACTCTAGCTTGATAGATTTGGTTTTTTTGATATGTGAACGCATTATTGGGACAATGTGTGGGATTAAATTGGCTAAGATGGCAACACATTTTCTTATTTTGCCAAGTCTTTTTCTAGAAGTGGAAGCAATAAAGAAGTCGAAATGTAACATGGACAAGGGTTTCATGATCAAGTTGAACAAGGTTGAATTGTGGTTTGTTTTCTATTTCTTTTATGTTTCAATGGTATTGATGGTGGGAATCAAATTAATGTCATTTGATGTTTGAAAAGTGTTGTACACAAGTGATTGAAAAGGTTGGGGCATTATGACTTTACAAAACCTAGAAGCAAGGGCTTTTTTGTCTTTGAATCTATAGGGAGATTGTGAAAAATTAAAAGCTTGGAAGGCAATTGGATAAATGTTTGGGTGATGAAAATAAAGTAGAGAATTATGAAATACCTTTGGATGTGGATTGGGAGCTTGAAAGGACAATGCAAGATGATGAAGCCTTATGTTTAGATGCTCTGATATTTGAAAACATTGTTTAATTTTAAACCATAGATGTGAAGATGCAAACTTATTAGACATGCTTCTTAGGATTGAAACACACAACCGACATTAATACTAGGTACATGTCCTTTACATAATAATCTCATATGATTTCTTCAAATTCACCTATTGGCTTTTAGTTATTTCATTTAATAACTTGACTATGTGAATTATAGGTTGCTTTCATTACAACTTGATAGGTGTTCATTGGACAAGAACTTATGTGGGATTATAAAACTAATTTTAGCAATTTAGCACACCCTATCCCAACTTTCAACCGTTCTTGTGGAAACACACATTGTAGAGAAAAGTGTAATACACTTTAAGAGTGTATAGGACATGTAGCTTGCATAGTACACATACAATAGTGTTTGTGCCCATCAATTTTGTTGTATAATATGTAGTACTTGAAATATTATTATACAACTAACTTGTTCATTTTTGTAGTATCATTCAAGTATGGTTATGTATAGGAATATTTAACAACACATACATTATGTGTAGTTCATTGTACATAATAATGTCCCCAGTCTTTGTATTGTGGTACATTACATTCATCAACTATGTATTGTTAATTTTATTAGACTATATTGCAGAGGTGATTTATTGCTATTCACATGTACCTCATGATATTCAAATTTGTATGATATACTTTTAGTTGTATGGTTCATTGACTTAAAGTGCATCTAAGAATTTTTTGCTCTTACAATTAAACCAATCCCACTACCAAACAATCCCTTATGTTGAGTGGGTCTTAGTCATTGAAATTTGTGCACCTTTACACCTTGAACCAAACACTTTGTTAATTAAAGTGGGCTTTTGTGTGTTCAAGGGGGTAGAATTTCTTCCCCAAAATTGAATACTTTGTTATTTTAAGTGGGTGGATGGGTGCCGAAAGTGACATAATTTTCTCCCCATTACCAAACACTTTATTGGTTTAATTGAACTCGAACAGGTGCCCAAGTGACACAAGTTTCTTCACAAAAATGTATAATTCGTGTCATGATGATGAAAAAAAACCAATCACAATTTTTATCACCAAATGTTTGATGATAGGGTACATTTGAGTGTTGGTTGCTTTGATAGTTGATCAATATAAAATATATTTAGATTGTGTATCAATAGTATTTATCATACATGATTGAAATGTTTTATGAGTAGTGAATGTTAGCAATGAAAATTGTATGATGAAAATTGTCCAGACTCAAGAACAAACTTAAAATACCATCAATTTTGAAAATAAAAAAAGTTTGTTAATCTTCACCATCTTCTATGGTACAATGTAAAACCAAAATTGAGCATACACAAGACCTTGAGGACATTAGAAGGAATTAAGTCATCTATATTGTCTTACATACAAGCACCCCCACTAAGATTGTAAATTATTACACTTCAAAAAATTAGTAATGTATTTTGTTTCCTTTTGAAATTTGGTTCTAGAACAAGGTGGCTAGTCTTGACATAATATTATACAATGAAATTTGAATCAAATCTCTGAATAATAGCCATGATAAAACTTTAAATAGTGGTGATACCAAGTTAAGAAGCACAATCTTGATGCTTGTTTTTGGTAAGGGATTTTGTAAAAATATCAACAATATTTTCATTTGTATTGCAATATTGAAATTTTACCATTCCTTTTTTAATTATTTCACATATGTAATGATATTGAATTTCAATATGTTTTATACGAGCATGAAACTTGTGATCATGAGAAAGAGCTATGCAACTTTGATTGTGATCACAATTGAATATTGTTGGAGCTAATTGAACTTGTCCAATATCTTGTAGAAGTTGCTTTATCCATATTGCATCTTTTGTAGCTTCAATGGTAGCTTTATGCTTTACCTTCGTAGAAGGCAAGGTTATCGTAGGTTGATGCTTACTGCTCCAATTGATAGCCCCACTTCCAAGTAAGAATGTGTAACTTGTAGTACATTTTAGACTATCCATTTCTCCCACCCAATCAACATCACAAATTCCGACCAAAGTTGTGCAATTGAAAGTGTGTGAAGAATAGAGAAGCCTATGAGTTTGAGTGCCTTTTACATAGTGTAAAATTCGTTTGACTGCTTTCTAATGAGTTGGTCTTGGATTTGATGAATGTTGAGAGATAGTCCCCATTGCAAATGTTAAATTGGGACGAATACATACCATAACATAAGTAAACAAACCAATAGCTTGTTGGTATGGAACATCACGCATGATATCGATTTCCTCAATAGATTGAAGCGCTCGATCTTTGGAAGAATGCAAGTTAACTTTAGTTGGAGTTGCCATAGGTTTACAAAAAGTCATTCTCAATCATTCAATTTTAGTTTGAATATAATGAACTTGATAAAAAAAAAAGTACCGGTTTGGTAGGTATGAAGAATTTGCATGACCAATAAATGATGAATTACACCATGATCAGTCATAGCAAACGCTCATTGTAGCTTAGTCTTGATGTGTTGTAAGAGAAATAGAGTGTTACAAACCAAAATTGCATTATCCACATACAACGCAATGATGATAAATGAAGCACCATGCTAATGAACATAAACATTGTAATCGGTAGCTGTGCACTAAAAACCAACATGAAGGAAATATGAATCAATGCATTCATACCGTGCACGAGGAATTTGTTTGAAGCCATATGAACTTTGTAGAAGCCAAGAACTTGATGTTCACAACTAGGGTACACAAACCCTTCTAGTTGCTTCATATATATTTCTTCATGAAGAGGACCATGTAGAAAGGTCATTTTTATGTCCATTTGATCAACCTCGCAATTATGAATTTGGCAGCAAGAGCAAGAAGAAGTCGAATGGATGTAATCTTCATGACAGGAGAGAAAGTATCATGATAATGGACAAACCAAGGACTTGAGAATACCCTTTGGTTACTAGTCATGCTATGTAACATTCAATGTGCCCAGAAGGGGTCAACTTGAGTTTGAAAATCCATTTACAATTCATTGTCTTATGTCCTAATGGCAAATTGGTCAATTCCCAAGTTGGTTTTTCATGAGAGAATCAAATTCTAAGGCAATGGCCTTGCCAATGGGAGGCATCAAGTCTATTTAAAGCATCTTGACAAAATAAAGCTTCATTGAGAAGATTTGTAAAGTGGCAATGATGAAAATGAAGATATTTACGGATTAGGTTTGATATGAGAAACCAAACAGTGAATACTTTGATGGACTAGACAATAATGAAAGGAAAGGTATGGGACTAGTGGTGAGAAGATGAATTAGTGAGTCATGAGTGTCAAGATTATGAGTAAACAATGGGTTCAAATACAATTGACTAGGCTTTAGGATTTTTGGAAGACCAAGGGAAAATTTAGGGCTGTAAAGGAGACATCATTGATGGATGGAATAAAGGGTGAAATTGGTATAATTGGTGCAATAGGGGGAGTAGGAATAATAGATGTTGCTATAGGAATAACAGGTGCAAGAAGTGATACTAGAGGGTGATGAATAGGAATGAGATGAGCCCCCATTATGAACGTATCCAAATTAGGCTTGTGAAGTAGAGATGGAGTTGTTTGGATTTGATGTGTGGAAGAAAAAATGGGAAGGTCTTCATTGAAAACAACATCATGACTAATGAAAACTTTTTGAGTGTGGACATCAAGAAGGCAATAACCTTTGACATCATTGTTTTATCCCAAAAATTGACATTTTTGACTTTTAGCATCTAACTTTTTATGAAGTTTGATCAGGATATGTGCATAGGCAGAACACCTAAAGGTGCGTAAAGGTTTCATAGTAGGCTTGTGACTAGTCCAAACTTCCTCAGGAGTACAATGTGCCACAACTTTTGTCATAATTTTATTTTGTAAATAATTTGAAGTGGTGATGGCCTCTCCCCAAAAACCATGGGACATCTGTGCTGCTTGTAACATACTATGTGTACATTCGACCAAAGTCTTGTTTTTGCGCTCAGCAACCCCATTTTGCTAAGAGGAATATGTAACAGTAAATTGATGTTGTATCCCATGTTCTATACAATAAGCCTTAAATGCTTTGGAAGTGTATTCAATGCCATTATCACTTCATAAATGTTTTAGAGATTGATTGGTTTGTCTTTCAAACATGATTTTATAGTTTTTAAATTGTTGGAAAACTTCAATTTTAGATTTGAGGAGGACAACAACTAAATATCAATTGTAGTCATCAAAAAAAGTTAGAAAATACTGAGCACCACGATGTGAGTGGGTTTGCATGGGCCTGCATACATCAAAGTGGACAAGGGCTAAAATAGTGGTAGCACAACTGCCCTCCTTTGGAAACATAAGTTATTGTTTGCCAAAGAAACAATCTTTGCATAAAGGTATTGAATGCAAAGGGTTACTTGTCAATCCATCGACAACTTGAAGCTTTTGGATGAGGCGTAATTTCTCCATGTTAGCATGACCAAACCGGTGATGCTAGAAGATGAGTCATCTGAAGTTGTTGTCGAAACACTCAATGCTAAAGGTGGTGTCAACACTTGGCGCATTGAGTTGGAAAGTTCATCACTTGATGAACCAACTTGATAAATACCACGATGATCCACCTTTTCGAGTATGAACACCCATCCTTCAACATTCTTCAAAGTCACAAGTTGTTTGGAAAATGTAACTATGTATGTGGCAGCAACAATTTGTCTGACAGATAGCACATTATGAAATAGTGCTAGGACATGATATCCTTCTTGTATAATTTTCACATCAATCGAATGGCAACTTTCCCTTTGCCATGAATTTGGTGATGGGAATAATTATCTCCAAGGTAGATTATGTGTCTAGGATCCAATGGTTTGTAAGTTATGAACCATGCACGATGAGAGGTCATGTGATCAGTGGCATCGGAATCCAGGAAGCAATAAGCGAAAGTTGCTTGCACAGCAGAACCTTGAGTAACCATAAACAACTTACAGTATCCGCCAGGGATGTGGCCATGTTCTTGGGTTTATTATGAGTGGCCAGCAATTGGCCCAGCATTTGTTTTGAAACCTTTGTGATCCGCTAGGAATTTTCAACACTCCTTGTAATGTCCCATTTTCTTGCAATAATTACAGCGTCCTTTTTTCTTACTTGAAAGTAAATTTGGTTGTTGTGGGGCTCAAATATTTTGGTTTATTGATGGAGTCATCATCCCAGAGAAACTTGAGGATGCAGTTGAAAATTTATTTGGTGGTTTTCGAAAGGTGGTTTTCTCCCCACCCACAAAGCTGTAGTTCCATCTCCCTCAATGAATTCAGAATTTTTCTTGCGATGAATGTTATTTGTCAATAATTTGGCAATAACATCTTGAAGAGTTTCCCCAGGTTGGGGACTCAATGTCATTATCATTGGTACACAAGAGTCTGGAGGACTACTTAACATTGTTTCAACATTATCATCATCATTATATTTGACCCCTACTGATGCTAATTGTTCTAAAAAAAGTTTAAATTCATGGAGATGATTTTTAATATCAGCCCCTTCTTTCATAATGTAATTGACATATTGTTTTCTTGGATGACATTTATTCATTATATCTTTTGTTTGGTAGACTTTTTGAATCCCTGCCCAATTCTCACTTGCACTATCAGCACTAGTAGCATGACCAAGCATGACCAAGACAAACATTCTTTACACTTTCTACTATGAGCATTTGAGCAATTCTATCTTTGTCCTCCCAATTTGAGATGGGACCTAGACCAGTTGGTGGTCGATCTGTAATGATTCCATCTGTAGAAACTATATTTTGAGGTTTGAGTTCAACTCCCATAACTAAATCCCATAATCTTTCCCTTTTTAGAAGATATGACAAATGAATTTTCCAAGTTTGATGATTAGAACCATCAAATTTTTCTATATTTCATACTTGATCTGGTGAAGAGGTTGACATCTTTAATGAAATTTTGTAATCATTTCGTAGACTATTCAGAATCAAGTGTGGGCATGCTAAACAGTTTCAGTATTCTAGATGTTTTGAACAAATACATTTCTTTTGATTGAAGAAACTCATACAATTTGAATCCATGAACATTTCTCGTCTTTACAACATGACTCAATTTTATTATAATAATTAATTTTTCATTTAAATTTATGTTCACCCCTTTCTATTATCAACCATGCTCTGATACAAGACCTTGAGAACACTAAAAAGAATTAAGTCATCTGTATTGTCTTGCATACAAGCTTTATTTTACATAGTCACTTATGTGTCTCTTCACAATGTGTCTGTTAAACAGAGTTCAATCACATCATATCTAACTAACTAACTGATCTACTACTTCTCTAACAGAGTTTAACCCAATGTTTTGTAGTAGAGCTTTTTCACAGCAAATTTATCCTCGCAGTCCTGATGATCAGAACCCTGAGTTTGGTCTGTAAACTCAGGGTTCTGGTCCAGTTTGGCTAGCTTTGCGGATAATCTCATTTGTGTAAGGCAAAAACGGAAAACATTAAACAGGCCAAGGGAAATGAATGCAGTCAGTACAAAAGTGCTGCTGTGATTTTTTCCTCCAGTCTGCCCATTTGCCCCATCTATATTTTCTCAAGTGACACCCAGGCATGTTTTGCACTCATAACCTCATATAATATGGCAAGATTTGCACTTGTAACCTCACATAACATGCCAAGTAATATGCTACATACCCCTTTATACCCCTAGTGTGTCCATAACGTGCATAACATGGACTCAAAACATGTCTAGGCATGACAAAGGTGAAAATAAACCGGGCAAATGGGCAGACTGGAGGAAAAAATTGCAGCAGTACTTTTGTACTGACTGCATTCATATCATTTGGCCTGTTTAATATTTTCTGGCAAAAACCATGAATTTTTCTGAAAAATTTGAAGCCCACGAAGGTGATGATGGGCCAAAGTGACCCAATAGCGACTTGTGCACCATCAATTGGAAGCCCAGTTACATAAAGAAAAACGTTGACATGAACAGTGTGATCTGAGAAAAAGTATTCTACAGAATTCCTAGTTGAAGTTGGGTTTAGGGTACTACGACTAGTAGTTGACAGGTCATGGCGAAAACACGAGTTACAGAAGCAGTACTACAAAAGTCACCTGATGTGCAATAGACTTTCTCCCCATCTGGACCCTTTGCCCCCTTCCCTAATCCATTAGTCACCTGATGTGCAATAGACTTTCTCCCCATGTGGACCCTTCAGTGTTGTGTTTTTTGGCTGTGACTAGGCGAGAACAAAAGGAAGCTGCAAAAGGTACACATGGTTTATTTGCCAGAGAAAATGGGCCGAAGTTGTCATATTATGATCAAGTTGACTTATTCAGAAGTATCGTAAAGTTTAATTTTAGAGCCGCTCCAGCGTTGCTGAGTTTGTGCCCTGGAAATTACAAGTGATTAAATAAACGTTAAAACATGCTGGTTTGGCTGAGGCTGGTCAAAGACATTTGACCAGATAAGATGTAATAAATGGATCTGACTGCTGATCCCCGTTTTTGATTCGCCAATCGTAATCATTGGTCCAGGTGGGTTGCTATCAGTAGTCTCTCACCTATTTGCAGTTGCAGTTTTAGTTTTATGGGTACAGTTGGAAAGAAATAAAAAACTAAACTTGGATGTGAGAAATATTTTTGCACCACTGGCGTTGCTATTAGCCATTCCCATTTTTGATATTTTACATTCTAGGAGTGGTTGATGAATGTTGTTTTCAAAGTTGGCGTTCCGCTGTCCACATCCCCAATAGAATTATGAAAGATCTAGAACTCCAGCAGGATTGTGTCAGGCTTAATTTCTCCCCTCATTTCTCCGTTGTTGCAAGTTCGCCTAATAAAGTTTGACAAATTGTTTCACTTTCTGCAAGAATGCGTCAAGATTACATCAAAAAATCGTATGTAATTCATAACGTGCAAAATAGACCCAATTGGTCTTCTCTGGTTGTTCAAAGTTCAAACCCATTTTGAGGAATATGAAGGAAAGTGTCAAGTTTCTTCTGACTGAAGGAAAGAAAGAAGATGAACATCTTCTTGCCTACTCTAAAGTTCAGACTTGTTTGGATCTCTTAGTATTAGATGTGTCTCTCATCACTAGAGCTTCTTGGACAGAGTGGTAGAATTAAAGCTAGAAGTCTCGCTGCAAGAGATAAATTGAGCCTAGAGAGCTAGTTTTGTTGCAAGAGATTTGCTAGAGCTACCTAGACTTCTTGTTGCAAGAGAATATTTGCTAATTTTGTCATTTGGGATTCAAAGGGGTTCAATTTGGTAACAAAGCTTTCAAAGAGTAAATTGCTTTCACTGGACATCATCTTAATATCCACTCTTAGGAAGTTGACTCAACTTGTTTGTTTTGTTTTGGGAACTCAGTTTAAAGAAGAGCTGAAGATGAAGGTCTTGAAGTTTAGAGCAGCAGCAGCAGTTGTCAATTTGATAGGTTTGGCTGCTGCTGTTGTAGCAATTATTGGTCTGGTACAAGTTTGTGAGGCTCAGCAATGTGGGAGTCAAGCAGGGAATGCTCTGTGCGCTAACGATCTTTGTTGTAGTCAGTATGGTTACTGTGGAAACACAGCTGCCTATTGTGGAACTGGTTGCCAAAGCCAGTGTCGATGTGGAAGCCAAGGAGGGAATGCTTTGTGTGCCAACGGTCTTTGTTGTAGTCAGTATGGCTACTGTGGAGTGGGCACTGATTATTGTGCCCCTGGTAATTGCCAAAGCCAGTGTCCATCTACTCCTCCTCCTCCTCCTCCTCCTCCCGCAAGTTCTGGATCAGGAGTGGGTAACATACTCACCAACTCCTTGTTCAATTCCTTCTTTCCCAATCGGAACTCCTTCTACACCTATGCTGCGTTCATCTCTGCTGCCAATGCTTACCCTTCTTTTGGTACCACGGGAAGCTCCGTTCAAATGAGACAAGAAGTTGCTGCCTTTTGCGCTCACGTAACGCAAGAGACATCGGGTATGTTGTTCAACAAACTAATCTAGCTAGCACGGATCTCCGCGACGTGAGCTTTGTTTCCAGCAGCTAGCAGAATTGTTGTGTAATGCTGCATCTCATGTGGTGGCTATGAACTTCTTCTCAGAATAGCAATCGATATATGGAACGAATTCCTAAATACAGCACAGCAGTTCGAGTGTGATCAGATCTAGACATGGTTCTGCGTTCCGAGCCGCTCGATCCCTGATCTTTTGTTTTGATGTGTACTGCAGGTCTGGTTTACATCAACGAGATCGATCAGAGCCAGTTTTGCGACCCGAATTCTTCTACGCAATATCCGTGTGCTGCGGGACAAGAGTACTATGGGCGTGGACCCCTTCAAATCACATGGTAAGAAGCAGATCCTCATCATCTGCACCTCTTGTAAGCAGCTGGACTCGACGAAGGACAGAAGTAGAATTAATAGAATATTCTCTGCAGCTCGACTCTTTTCTAGAATCAGAGTGAAGAGCGCTTGAAAATTGTCAACTGATTTATCGAATCCAGAGCTCTTCAAGGATCTAGTTCTGTGCAGCTTTAATGTTGAATCGTGTTCTTATAACTACAGGAACTTCAACTACGGGGCGGCGAGTGCGTCTGTGGGCTACAACATCCTTGCGAATCCTAACCAGGTTTCCAGTGATCCAGTTCTAGCATTCAAGACAGCGCTGTGGTTTTGGACTACAGCTTCTCCGCCGAAACCATCCTGTCACGACGTTATGATAGGGAACTGGACTCCTAGCAGCGCGGATATTGCAGCTGGAAGGGAACCAGGTTTTGGTGAAACTATCAACATCATCAACGGCGGAATTGAGTGCGACCAGACCAGTTCGGCAGCTTCCAACCGCATCACGTATTACCAGAACTTCTGCTCTCAGTTGGGTGTGAGTCCTGGCCCAAACCTCAGTTGCGCCTCGGCGCAGCCATATTAGATATATTTCTCTCCATGTAATTGTTCTATGCAATACTAAGTTCTGCAATCTGGCTACACCCATGAAGCTTCATGACATGATTTTTGTTTGCTGAATCTTCATCACGATGAACTGACCTCAGAACTCCGAATTTCACCATTCTTTCGCTTCAACCTGCAGTGTCTGAATCTGGAGTGAGAGTACAGACTATTGCTCATCATCTCACATCTCCTCAAGAATATTCTGGATTAATCATAATTGTCCATCTCTTAAAGATAAAAAAGATCAAGAGGATGGTGCTTGTTGGTCGTTGTGCCGTGTAAGCCCCACAGGGGCATCAACCCTGGACCTCAGGCTTCATGAAGAACTAACCCTTTGCTATTTGGAGGATCTGTATTGATTTACAGACAGAAATTTCCCTTTCCTATTAGGGTTTAGGGAACCCTGTCTATAAATCTTAACCATCTGTGTACGTAAAGAACTGGCAAAAATTTCTTGATGTGGTTGGAGGGCACCTTAAAGAGGTAAGATTTCCTCCAAGGCAAGCATCTTAAGTTCTTAGCTGGGTGCTCACACTTCATAAGGTTCCTCGGCACTTCTTTACATAGTTAAGGCCCTCAGATGGGGGTGTAACTACAATCTGGCCTCGAGCAGATTCCTCATTTTTGTAAGGCCCCTGTCTTAGGGCCTGACCTAGTGTAAACTGGTCCATCACCGATCACCTGTCTATGACTGAACACTTATTTATATTTTCATCATATGTGCTTCGTTTTGAGTGATTTAAAATGTTACAGGGTGCTGCCTCAAGCTTTAGAAATCATCTTTGACGTGCAAAGGAAAAGGAGTTATGAAAAAATAATAAGAAAAAAAAAAAGCTTTCCAACTTACAAAACGAGTTTTTTTTTTCTTCTTTTTGGACCCCTTCTACTTTCAAACCTCATAACTTTCTTATTTCTTATTCATTTAAAACGATTAAAAGTGCTATGAGAGTGTCACTTAAAGTTCTACAAATCATTCTGGACCTCTAATAACATCATAACAACATATAAAAAAAATTTGAGTGTTCAAGAATTGGCCTTTGTAACGTTCAGTGGTTTGTTTTTCTAGTTCTTGACTCCCTCTACTTTGAGGGATCACAATTTTTTCAATTTTATTTCATTTTTGACGATTTTTAGTGTGCTAAATGTGCTAATAAGAGAGGTTCAAGTTTTACATGGACACCAAAAACAACCAAGCCCTCCCCTTGGAGGCTTGCACTGAACACTTAAATGTTCAATCATCAACCGATCTACCCTACCAGTACAGAAAAGACTAAGAAGATGGAGCTTCATTGAGCCATGTAAGCCTAGGAGGTCATCAACCCTAGGCCTTGATCTTTATCCTCAATTCACAAGGCATTGAAAAATCTTCTGCACAAATTCCTAGTGTATTTGCTCGAATGCTTACAAAGTGTAAGAAATTGTGGGGAATTTCAGAAAATATTTTGATTTCCAAAATGCCCGATGTGATTTCTCTTGTGATGTCTGATGAGTATCTGCTGGAAACCGGCTAGCTATGGCCTGAATTTTCTTTTTAAAAATTTAAATCATTAATTTTTAAGTGGTGTAATGCTGTCAGCAGCAGGCATTAGCAGAATTGGGCATACCTCGGTTCTGCCTCATGTGGGCCATTATTCCAATAGTGCCTGTGGGCTGGGGCATTACCCTACACACAGTACTCTAAGAGCACAAGTCCATAAGAGTGTGAAAAAAAAGTTTATGCCAATAGATATAAAACCTTCCCCTACAAGTAACCTTGACCTTAAGAAAGCTTAACTTAAAATATTTGTATCATTACGTTTTGGACATTGATGATTATGTTAAATTATCCACAATAACTATGTCTCTACAATTCATGCTCTTTCCATTAGCTTAGGCCAAAAAAATTGACAAACACAATTGAGGATACAAAAATTCAAATTAATAAATTATGGGGAATGCAAGGTAGCTAATGGGCCTAGTTTTTTTTCCCCCCCTTCTAGGGAGGTTGTCGGTTTGTTGGATTTCTTGGATTTTTTGAATTTTTGTTTTTTTTAATGTATTCCTACCAAATTTTTGTTATGATTTCAATGGGTTTTCAACACTTTCACCAAGTTTTTATGGTAGGTGCAGATTATATTCAGAATTGCTTTCTACTTACTAACAAACAATACAAATAATATTTTCAAAAATATTTATAACATACATAATCTGTGGTTTCACTCATGCTAATTTTTTGTAAATTTGTATTCACACACCAAATTTGAATTGTTTTTTTCATATTTTTCTAATGATTCCATAAAGCCTTGTTCCATTGTTGTGTTCCTAATTTCACCTTAGATTGCAACTTGTTTTCCTATAGCTTTTCTACCTCTGAAATTCTATTTGCTACAACTCTCACAAAATTCCTTCTTTTATGGTCCCTACCGATTATTAGCAAGATGTATTTTATAGGCATTAAAGGATGTGACCCATAAACAAGTTGTATGGTGTATATCTTATAACTATTTTGTATGTTGTTGTTTTTTGAGTGTGGTTCGTATAATCTTATCATTTATAATTTTTTTCAATGAAATTTTGTTTATTATATGAATCCTTTTGATAATCCTTTGCAAAATTGACTCCATCTGATGCAGTAGGTATACATTTTCAAATGTCCTAAATTAAAACCAAACCAAAACTTAAAATTGAATCAAATGAATTTTTACTCTAACTTCCTTGACATTCATATGAGGGAAAAAAGACTAAATTGCCATGATTACTATGGTTCTAAATGGTAATTAAAATAAATGGTTGATTTTGACCAATTATGTTTTACATTTGACACCCTTTTTGGCTCCTAATTACATGTTTTGACCCCAAAACATCTACAACTACACAAGCCTTGCTTGGCTTTTATACTATTGTGAAGTCATATTTTTAAAATAACAATAACCACCTAACGATTCTCCTTGAAACATGTAGTTTGTTTACCAAGTAAATTAAAGTCATATCATCTACATAAAACACAAATTTATTTCCCAATAGATAATGTTTAAGGTTTTTTTTTGTGGTGTTATAGTTATGTTTTGCACTATTAAAAAGTCTAAAAGCATACACTATTGGTTGATCACTATTCCTTATGACATTCTGTGACTCTTATAGTTAATAATGATGCATCCACTAAAAGAAATTCTTAAATTTATGATTTCATATATGATTTATTTTTTAGTCATACCGGACATTATATGACTAAAGGCCTTTAGTTTTAATGGATGAATAGTGAAGGACAAGCAATCATTGAATGTTTGATGTGGCACTTTTCATCCTATAATCATTAAGGACAAATCATAAAGGATAAGCCACATATAATGTTACAATATCATATAATGAATGACTAACATATGATTGGTAAACATTTGACCATTTGATTATTCGAATTTACACCTAGATTAAATTTTTATTTCTAGATTATTATTAAAATATGTTTTTTAATAGGTAGGTAATAAGTCTAAGTAGGTAAGCAAGCATGAGGTAGTAGTTTAACCTACTTAAGATTACTTATGTAACCTCTGTAACTACCTTAATGTAGCCTACTTACCGCAACCTTTTAGAAATGCACATAAGTTGCAAGTGTTAAAAATTGAACCCTTCACCTTCATAATGATAAACCAAGTCCTTACCAATGGACTACAATATCAAAAGGTGTACAATTTTGGTCAAGTTTTTTTATTTCACATGTATATTTCATATCACTACAAGACTTATATGAAATAGGTAACAAGTGATAGGATGATAAGAAGGAAAAGGACAAGATATAGGAAATAGGAAATAAAAGGTAGGTAAGGAAGTAGGTAGGTGGGCAATTGGATAGGTAAGTAGGTGGATGGATGGGTGGGTCACGAGTAGGTGGGTGGGTGGATGGTACATAGGTAGGTGGGTGGTTAAGGTTGTTTATGTTCATATCAAATGATTTGTAATCATTTTTTAACCATTGTAATGATAATTGGACATGCAGGTCATTTTGTCATTAATCATGGATGCCATATAGACGAAATAAAAGTGATGACAACTCACATTCCCCCATCTTGTCACCACCACATCATCTATTAGTTTCATGCCCCATTGCTGTATGACTATGGGTCTAACCACGCTATAAGGAGCCACACGTGCCTCCTTAGACCACTTTTTTTTTTTTTTTTTAAAAGAAAAATCTTTTTAGGATTTTTTTAATAGGTCTTTTCAAAAACATTAAATTAAATTAAATTTTTTCTTGATACTATTATGTTAAGGTGTATATTTTTAAAATCCCAAAATATGCCATAAAAAAAATTTCTTAAATTGTGTTTTTTGTGTAAAAATTGTTTTTAACCAATGGTTACGAATCCTTAAAAGTGTAAATTATGCATTTTCACTCATTAGATTGATTCCAAATTTTTATGATATGTATAGAACGTATTCATGATTACATTTTATAAACATTATTTTATTTATATATATTACAATCTAAAATTCAAAAAATTAATATTGTTAATGGTACATTTTAATATGATTGCACCCATATGACTTTTTACACATAGGATTCAAAGTAATAATTTGTGACTAAAATCATAAATATAATCAATTAGGACTTATAATCATAGATTTTTTGGTTGCAAATGACATAATTTCTTTTAATGATCTATGTGAACATGAAACTCCATGTCCCAATTCAGTGGTATTAAAATCGGCATTTCATTATATTTTTGCTTTATAAGCTCCCAAGTTTTTTAACACTCCTCTATCCACAAGTTACAAAGTTATTGATAAAACATCTATAAAATTATGCCATGCCATTGAATACTTAAAACTATAGTTAATTATGTGGTACATGCATGTTCACTATTAGCTGTATTTTCTTTGGATCAGGTAGTTTACTTCCTTTGAAACAATAAATCCAAAAATTATTCTGGAAAATACCATAAAAACACATTTTTTTGGGTTTAAACTATTGTTATACTCCTTACACTTTCCAAAGCATAAACTAAACTTTTGCAAATGAATCTTCATGTCAGTATATGTTGTGTAATTGTCTAAGAATATTTTCATGAAACTGTCTAGATATTCTCTAAATGCTTTTGTCATAACTTTCTTAAATGTTGGAGGTCTTTTCTTCATTCCAAAAAACTTCAGCCTCCAAATAAACACTCACTAATTTGTGATAAACATTATTTTGTATCTATCTTCTGGAATTATGGATATCTGTGATACCTAAAATATCCATCCAAAACTAAATATGTTTGACACCCTACCACTATGTTTAGTACTTCATCTATAAATGATAATCGAAAAGGATCCTTCTTCATTATTACATTCAGTTTTTTGCAATCCACATAGATTCTAAACTTCCCATTCTTTTTTGGTATTCCCATAATTAGTGACAACCATACATGTAGCCTATTCAATAGGTTGCATGAAACTTGTTGTTAATAATTTATAATGTCTTATTTCACTGTTGCAATGTAATTTGGATTTAACATATACTTGGCTTGATATGTCGATGGTATGGTTGTATCCAATTCAATTTTGTGGTGAGCTAACTCTAATGGGATGGCCTTCAAATCTTTACATGTCCATGCAAAAACATCCTTGAATTCTCGAAAAAGTTCCTCCAACTTTAGCACCTTCTCTGGTTATAATTTAGAATTCACCTTCACCATCTATGGTTCTTTTTTAATCCTAAAATTGAGTTTTGTTAATTGATGTTCTTTTGTTAATGTCTAGCTAGATATTTGCAACTCTTGAGCCTTGACCTTTGTTGTAATTTCATCCATTTGAACATTCCTTGGTTTTGGTTTGTAATACATTTTTTTTTTACATGATATACTAGTTCATATCTATTTTTAGTGTCTCCTTCTACTGAAACAAATTTTGTACTACTTAGTTTTGTACTATGATTCTTGACTTTAATACTTTTGTGGTTGGATTCTATGGTTCCTACATACTGAAATGTAGTTGGTAGACTAATGGTGCCTATAAAAAAAAAATTTGGTTCTATAACAAATATGATATCCTCTTCATTGGTGATACCATTCTGGTAATTATAACATAACAACATTTCTAATATTTTCACCTCTGTTCTCAAGTGCTTAATCACCAGTATGGTTTTAACTGTTCCATTCCCTTGAATGGTCACTATGTTGTTCCCCAATCATGTGTTATTTTAACATCCCTCAACCATGATTTCCCTAGTGGCATGGAATAATTAGCATCTATTACATTATTATGTACCACAATAAACACAATAATACAACATTTGTCTTGAACATATATCTTCAAATCATGAATCAATCCCATTGGTTTTGTAGTGGTCTAATTCACCATCCTAAGATTATATGGTATGGGTTTAGGCTTTGGCAACCCCAACCTCAATTTTAATTGTTTTGTGATGATGGTAATTCCACATGTACCATCCAAAAACACATCCTCCATAATATTTTTCTTGATTTGTACATGAAAAATCACCATGAGGATCAATAACTATAGTTGTTGATGTTACTTTTGGTACTAAACATGGTACTATTTTTTCTATGATTGCTTTTGCTACATTCTGTGGTTTATCTAGTTTCATTTTTTGCCATAAATATATTTTCAACTCAAGAGCCATCTTCAATAACTACCCCAAACTCCAAATATAACTAGTTTCCAATATTGTTTACTAATATCTTGAAATATTTATTCTATTGATATTAGCTACTATGTAAAACTATAGATTCTTGAAGCTCAGAGGTTTATAAAAAAGGTGTTGTCTCCAACATACCAAGCCATGTTATGTTCCATCCCTCCATTAATCTTGAGGCGGACACTAGTAAAAAAGTAAAAAATACATGAGTAAAAATATAGGGTGCAATATATTGGTTATTGCGTAAAAAAATTAAGTTTATTAATTTTTTAAAAAGGTATTTTTGTTCCTATTTTAATTTTTTTCTTAATTTTTTTTCTCTCATTTTTGTTCCTATTTTAAATTTTTTTCTTCATCCTTTGTTTTTCTTTTTTTTCTATTGTTACAACAAATTTTTTTTCATCTCATTCTCTTTATGTTTCTTTTTTCCTTTTTCAAACATTTTCCTTCTCTTTCACCACATTATGGCACCTACTACCACTGCTTATTGCATCATCACTTAGTTATGCACATCACGTCAAGGATGTTTTTGCCTTTTCCCTTGTCCTTTTTGTTTTATTTCGGTTTGGAAAATAAAAGCAGAAGCAAAAAGAAATTTAAAAACGAAGGAGAAGAAAACAAAGGAATAAAAGAGAAGGAAATAAAAAAATTAAAAGAAAGAAAATGAAAAAGAAATAAAATTAGAAAAAGATTAAGATTGTTTTTTTTTTTTTTAGTTTTCTCTATTTTTTAAATTCCAAAAAAATAATTTTTTTTCTTTTCCTTTTTTTAGTTTTTTTTCTTTTTCTGAATTCAAGAAAAAGATTTCTGAAATTTTTTCCTTCTTATTTCTTTGTTTTCTTTTTTTCTATTTTTAAAGAATAAGAAGATTTTTTTGGTTTTGTGGCCCTATTTTTCAAAATTTTCTGTTTTTTAAAATGCTAGAAAAAATAATTGTTTTTTTCTTATGTTTGTCCTTAAGAATTTTTTTCTCCACCTAATTTTCCATTTTTTTGGTCTTTAAAATTCTAAAAAATGAAGTTTGTTTTTCTATTTCTTTCGTTTTTTTTTTTCATTTTTTTTCAATTTTTTTTTTCTTAAATCCAATAGACAATATATGTTCAATATCATTTTTTTTGGATCTAGTTTACATTTTCAAACTTGCATATTAATGTGTATCATGTGTTTGATGCAGGCTTTGAATAACTATGAAATACCAATTTGTAACCAATGCCATTCAATTCCAATTGCATCACTATCAATTTTACATTCATCAATATGCTACTAAGGTGGTTACAACAACAAGAACTTATGAATGAACAATGGCATGGTGGTTAATGAAAATAGTTTTAAAAAGGGGTTTCTTGAAGTTAGAGAATAACATGTATATTTTACTTGGGTTTCTTTGGCATAAACAATGACATGGAGTTCATGTTTGTGAATATTTTCCAAAGTTTTCATAGTTATCATATTTGCATCAAAACAGACAAGTTTTGTTTTATTGCAATTGTAACCTCACACTTGCATTATGTTTGCATGCTTTGAATGTGAGCATTGCATTAATACTTTTATGAAAATTTTCCCTAATAATACAAGTTTGAAACATATTGCAATGTTTCATTATTACATTTAAAAAACTTCAAAAGCATAAAGTTCAATGTGAAATACTTCCATAGGGGTCACAAAATAAACATTAATTTTGTTAAACTAATTTTGAAATACCCACATTTGAAACATTAAATGCCATTTGGTTTTTTTGGATGGTTTGTGCAATACCCAAATGTTGGGCATAAAATATGCATGCTCAATGACAAAAATGATGATGATTAAATTTTTTTAAAAATTATGATAAATAATAGAGGAAAATAATTTATAACAAAAAAAGAAAATAAAAATTTAGAAGGAGAAAAATTTAAAGAAAAATTTAAATTTTAGAAAAGAAATAATAATAATAATAATAATAATTTAAAAGGAAAAAAAAAAAGAACATTCACATTTTGGTCACAAAATATGTAATAATTATTGAGGTGTATTTATATTTGAAATGGCATTGTTTTATATGTGGGTATTGTATTTTGTGATTGGATCTTCAACTATTTTAGTTTCTAATAACAATTGCCAAAATATACAATACCTAGGTGTGGGTCACAAAAATTGATCGAATGTGCAATACCTACATTCAAGGTTACCATTTATTGACATCAAAGGTCAAATATGATTAAAATGGTTGTTAGTTCATTTAATGCAATGCCTTCATGTTTCATATATCATACATTGGTAGACATTAAGATCATGTAAGTGATAGGTAGGTAGGTGAGTGGGTGGGTGGGTGGGTAGGTAGGTAAGTAAATAAATAGGTGTGTGGGTGGGTGGGAATGTAAATAAATAGGTATGTACACACATGAAAAGCAAGTTAGGTCAATAATTTAATTATGTCAACAAGATAGCTAGATCAATAAGGTAGCTAAATTTTTTTCTTAAAAGACTTTGTCAAAAAAAGTAGTCTTCAAGTTAATTCAAGAAATATAATTTTTTTGTCAAAAGGTGGAAGTTTTGCCATTAGGTATAAATTTAGCAATGAAAAAATAGAGGTTTTTCCAAAAGATCAAATTTGACCAAAAAAATATAAAAGTTTCAACAATAAATAAAAGCTTAACTATGAAAAGATGGGAGTACTATTAATTAAGAGGTATAAGTGTAGCCAAGAAGAATTAAACGTTTTTCCCAATGCTAAAGGTTTAACCAAAAAGAGATAAAGGTTTTACTAAGAAGTAAGATTCTAATTAAAAAAATATAAAGGTTTTGCCAAGATGTAGAGGTTTAACAAAGAAAAATAATTAAAAAATTCCAAATGGTAGAGGTTTAGTTAAGAAGAAATAAAGGATTTATTGAAAGGTAAAAATTTAGCTACAAAAAAATTAAGGTTTTGCTAAAAGGTAAAGGTTTAATAAAAAATAGATAGAACTTTTGCTAATGTGTAATGGTTTAACCATGAAAAAATGGAAGTTTTGTGAAGTCTAAGTACAGGTTTAGTCTAGAATTTAAGTTATAATTTTTGCCAAAAGGTAAAGATTTAACCAAGAAAATATATAGGTTTTGTTGAAAGGTAAAGGTTTTACCAAGAGATAGAGGTTTAATTAAAAAGATATAGATATTTTCCCAACATGTAAAAGTTTAGCCATGAAGAGATAGAAGTTTTGCCAAGAGGTATAAGTTTAGCTATAAATAAATAAAAATTGTGCCAAAAGGAAAAGGTTTAATAAAGATAGTAGTTTATCCATGAAAAAATAGAGGGTAGGTAGGTAAAGGGTTAGTAGGTATGGCCAAGATGTAGGTCAATAATGTAGCTAGGTCAATAGGATAGCTAAGGAACTAGGGTAAATGAGTTGGAAGGTAATTAACATGGTCAAGGTTGGGGAAAAATCCATTCAAAACACTAAAAAGGTCATTAACCCAAAAAACTTGATTGTGGTACAATGCTAGGTTGATGCAAAATTAGGAATTGAATGAAGAAACACAGCTCATCTTATGGACAAAACAACAAATTGGTGCATTGATGGATACTGATTCACTTTGGCCTTTTATGTGGAGTTGTGACAAACCCAATAAAAGAATTTCATGGTGGAGTATTGTGGCCTTGTGCTCACATTTTTGATGAAACAATCATGGATTAATATCACCTTAGCTTACCTTTCCTGAAAGATAAACAATTTTAATAATTAAGATATTATTTCATCTATAAATAAGTTTATAGATTGATCCAAGATTCCAAGACCTAAGAATTTACAAGTTAGATCTAGCATCTCCACAATAGTATTAATTTAAATTTGTTTTTCTTGATTAGGAAGAGCATCTATATTTGCATTTCTTACCTTCTCAACTCGTATTAGAGAATGTGAAGTTTGTACTACCAAAAGCTTTTGAATCGATTGTTATCTTCCCAGAAAACAAATTTGCAATTAATTTATAAATCGTTTGTGTGAACAAAGAAAACAAAATCTTTTTTTCTCTTCCTAGGGGGAGTTTTGGTTCTTTGCATGCTTTGCCACATGGTGGAGTGTTATGAACACTTCTTCATGAAAGTATTTGAAAGAAGTTTTTTGAATTTTGGAAGTAAGGAGATTCGCAAAGAAATGTCTTTTAGGAGAAGAGGAGGAGGTTGTCATCCTATCGCATTGATGGAATTAGCAAAAACCATGGCAGTTTTTGCAATAGATCGCAAGTGGGACTAGTTTCATAGCCCATGGAATTTTCTTTTTGCTTTCATCTTGGTGATAGTAGGAGGAGTGTCGGGGAGGTGAAGGAGAGAGATGTGTCAACCATTGCAGGTTGGAGTTGTGTGGCAATCTGAATTTTTTTTTTTCCTTTATTTTTTCTTTATTTCTTCTTTATTCTTTCTTGTTCTTCCTTTTTTTCTTCTTTATTTTTTTCCTTATTCTTCCCTATCCTTCGACACAATGAAGGCCTTTCCTTCTTTAACTCTTGGGTGTCCCTTGGGTTTTCATTCTGATTTGGTTCTTCAAGCAACTTGCGACCCTTCTAATGTATCATCGTCCCTTGGGGGTAAGAGTGGGGCCCTTTGCAATGTTTTATGTTTTGGTGGTGAAAGTTTTATTTTCCCAACATGGCATGACTTATCATCAAAGGCACTATGAAGATTTTCAAGTTCTTCCTCCTAATGGTTCTATATTTTTTCTATCTCCCTTTGGTTCCTTTTCCCCCCTAGTGACATGAGCTTGGATTTGGTGTTAAATCTTTTGAACCCCTTCCATTTGGGCCTTCCCTAGTCGCATTTGTATGCACACATCCCATTCATTCTTCAACAAGAAGTGCAACTTGTTTTTCACCTTCCTCTTGACTGCTTACCACATGACCCATTTGATGTGGTGACTTAGCACCTATTTTTGTTGTTTCCTCAATGGTGTTTTTCTCTTCTTTTTCATGGGGGATCAACTAGGCCTAAAGACACTAAGGTGCATTTTTGACAATTCTTGTACAAAAGGCAGTAATTGGGTGGAGATTTAAGTGGAACACCTTTTGTGGGCACAAGTGTAGGTGGAAATTTTTTCCTTAATTATGGGCATGTTAACATCTTTGTCCAATTTTAATTTTGCCCTTATGCCACCCCAATTGCGTCAATTATGACATAGTTTAGCCTTGGGGCACATTAAGGAATTTGCATGTGCTAGTAGGGCTCGTGCCCCTTTTGCCTAAGCTTTGGCGTCTTTAAAGATAGTTAACTTTGTTGCTAACTTTGCACTTGCTCAACATGGGATCCCCCTGTTCGGATTCCTTATTAAACTTTCAGCTAAATTTAGACCTTAATCTTTCCATGGATTTATTTAGGTCAACATTTTTACACATGTTTCATTTGTCAACTTGTGATCCATTTGGCATGGTTTTCAAATAGCTTTGAGATTTTTTTTACATTGAAGGTTCAATTAGTGTTTTCATTTAACTTCACCAATTGTGTTCCCATATGGCTACTAATTGCATCCATGGGTCCATAACTTAAGTTCTTTATGCTAGTTGGTTTTGGTTTTGGCCAAGCCCTTTGGTGGCATCCATCTGATTACAATGGGAAAGGCAATCTATTAGTTGGTGAATAAAGCTTTATGTTTGCAATTTGTGATGTGTTTATTTATCATTTATCACCATACCAGTCCAAGGTGGTGGTTAGAGGAGGTTGTGAGGCCATGGTCCATGGTCTTTGGGCCACTTTGGATGCCCATTTTGATTGAGTGGTGTTTTAAGTAGATGTTGCAAATGCTTTCAACATCATCTTGTGTAAGGCCATATTCTAGGAGCTTCAAGTAGTGGGAGGCAAGTTGTCCTAGTTTTTCCCCTTTGTTCATTCTTTTTATGGCTTTCAAGTTCCTTTATTCTTGAGTCATCACTTTTCCTTGAAGGTTTTTTTGTCATTTTTTTCATTATGGGCACACACAAAAGCAACCCGTTTGGAGGGCCTCTTTTTGCATTTACTCATTTCCATGCTTCGCATTATTCTTCAAGGGTTTCCCCTTCATGTTTTTACCTTCCTTGGCCAATGACATCCATGTCCTTGGTTATGCCCATGTTGTCTCCCTCACCTTTGATCATGTTGTTTTCCAATTGGTTTCTATAAGGTTGTGTGTTCAACTTCACAAATGTTTGGCCTAAACTCCTTCTAACTTACCTCTCAAACTCGTCCCCCTTGTCAAGTTCTATTGCCACGTGATAACATCAAATTTTTTGGCATCCCTTTTGTTTCTACTTCCTTCACTTCCTTTTTTTTGCAAGAAACTTTAAACAAGGATGTTTAGCATGTAAATGTGTTCCTAGGATTAGGGGATGTCTAGGTGGCTTTTGGTATCTTCTCTTGATGTTTCACTTAGAAGTCTTATTTTAGACTTTGTTACTTCCTCCCCCTTTTTGTTTTTCAAAATTAGTTTACTATTTTTTATTCAACCTTAATGGGAGTTTTTGAGATACTTCGGGGTTCGAGCTCATAATTGGAGTGGGTCGAAGTTCCTCTAATCGATTAACAAATGGTTAGATTCCCAATTCTAATGGGGGCATTATTGATTTCTTCAGAGGTCATTACTTTAACTACCTATCTGGGGAATTGGGCCTTAATTGCCCATGTCATAACTTCCAAGTTTTTGTTGGATTTTTATTCATTCTTGTTGAAGGCGATGGGTGCAAGCAGCTTAAAGCCACTCCCTTTCCAAGCACATTTGAGATTAGCGCGAAAGCTTCTTACTCTAGGGGCTACAACATGTGCGCCCCCTTTCAAATAGTTGGTTGAAAAGAGAGGCACAAATTGCCTTCAATTTATTATTTTAGATATTAGATAACCATTCATTTACTTACATCATTTTTTATTTATTTTAAAATTTGCATTGAGTGTGCTTGAAGTCATTTTTGGGGCCGAACATGGGTAATTAATTGTCAACTTGCCTAATCATCCTTTTTTTCCACCTAGCTTCAGATTTTTTTTCCACCACATTGCAAACTCGGTTAAGAGTGAAAGCATGGTAAAGTAAACAATTTTTTATCCTTGTCACCAAAAAAACAAGTAACCATTAACAAATTTTAATGTATTGAAAATAGAAATGTTTTTTTATTTAATGATCAACATGAGGATAATTTTTAATTTTATCACAATGATGTTGATTAATCACATATCTGATTTGCATTTAAATAAATTTTCAAAAAATAACTATATTTTTTTCTTTATTTTTTAACTATTCAAACTTGTAGAAATAGGTGAAAGTAAACGAATTATTGAATATTTTCCATTTTCAAGATGATGTAACTCTAAAATGTACTTATAAGTTCTTAATGTTTAAATATTATAGTAGAATACATCAACTTTTTAATGAAAAAGTGTCACAACCCTACTTTGAGAAAGTGTGTGAAGATGAAACTCACACTCCTGAAACGGGGACTTGGGAGTCCTCCGAGACTCCCAAAACTTCAAAGTTCGATTGCTGGGGTCAAAACACCTCACATAGGGTGTTCTTTATATCATTGGAAAACTATCGAAGTGTAGATGTCGAAAATGGGCTCGCATGGGCCATTTGGACATCTGTAACACAAGTTATGGCAAAAACAAAGGCTTGGAGTCAAACTGGCAGTTTGACTCCCGACCACTAAAAGTCAGGAATTGACCCGACCCCGGTGCGTGCAGGTGGAGTGCAACACATCGTTGGAAAGCTCTCAAAGAGAACTACAAGTTTGCTTTAGACCTCATCCCAATTAAAGGTTTGAAAAAAGAATTATGATCTTGCAAAGTCCCAAGAGTCCAAACTGGGATAATTTCGAGACTCCTCTTTGGGAATCCTGGAACAAATAGTATACTATATGGGGGAAGGTGGTGGCTTCCCCCGAGTCCAGGCCGTGGTGAGTCTTGTGAATCTACAGTCACCCATGGCTTGTCCTAGCACTAAAGGTGCTCCAAAAAATGAACTAACTAACTTGTTGGTTAGTTTGATGTAGGTTTGAATAAGTAACTAAAGCTTGTCACTCTTCCTAGTCCTATCCCGGAGCTTCAACATGCCCCTCTACCCCTTCTAGTGCTAAGAGCTGGGAGCGTGCCCTGAGTTCTTTACAATTCCACTGTTTGAGTAACTTAGGCCCATCTTGAGTCTAACTAGGAACTTGGGAGCGCGTCAAAAAATAGGTTTAAACTTGAATTGACCAATCATTTTCAAACATACTTATTATCTACTTTTATTGTGCCAAAAATTTTCAAAATTTGTATTCATTTCACTATAAATTTAAAGAAAAGCATCATGCTTTCATTATATTACTTTCAATCTACTTTCTTCTACTTGTGTAGAAAATTAAACCATTTTTTGACTGCCTTGGAAATAAATTTTTTTTTGTATATTTACCATGCTTTCACCTTCGGGTATTTGCCATCCTTAAATCCTTGGGGTGTCACATTGCATTTGTAACCAACATTTGGAACTTATGGGGATTCACCTTTTTGGTTGTGTTCGTAGTCCAGGGAGAGGATAGCTTCGCATGATGTTGTGTGAAATGCTTTTGCAACCAATGTGGGATTTCACATTTCAGAAGAATAGAACCATGTCCTTTCGCCCCCTACCTTGAAATCTTCATGCCATCAAATTGACATTATGTTATCAATCAATCGTTTTCTACACGTTGGTAGACATCATTACCACTCAAGTTGATTTGGTGTCATGAACTACTTTTTCTTGTGGGGTTATCACAATAATTGCAACTCAAGGAAAGGATGATCTTTATCACGATCTGTTCCCAACAAACATGTTTGTCTTTCTAACTATAGAGATTTTCAAATGTTTACACCAAAAGGTGACTGAGTTTTTTCATTGATGTATCAACATGGCATGGGGAGCAAAGGGCACTAAAAGCCTTCCTCTTTTAGTTTTGTGTGCATTTTGTAAACAAATAGTGTCAATGGCATTACAACATGTGCATGTAATCTTTATTTTGAAATGTGTAGTTGCGGTAGGTGAGGGTTCGTCTAAGCAAGGTGTCCTCTAAAGAGGTCCTCCCCTTTTCTTATTTGATATGCCTCTTACAATAGGAGGGGGTTCCCGCTCCGAGAACTTGATGTTCCCTTGTGGTCCACCATCTTAGGTGGTTCATTTGTCTTCTTGGACATGGGCCCTTCCATTTTGTTCCTTGTATTCCCCCTTTTATGGGTGCTTTGGTTTTTATTTGATTGGCAGGGTTTCATCATTCTAGCTGGAAGAATGAACAAGCCCAGCAACTGGTCATCAATTTAACCTATAGATAGATTATATAAAAATCGGAGCCAGGCACAATTGGCATGCATAATCAAGATAATAGGGTAGATAGATCGGTGAGCAAACACTTAGTGTCTCAGAGCTCATGGAAATCCAAGGGAAGGCTTCTTTGTTTACGGTGTCCAAAGAGAAATTGAAGCCCTCCTCTCGGCACATTCGAGGCACTAAAAAACATCAAAAACTCAGCAGAAATGAGAAAAGTTACAGCCCATCAAAGTAACAAGGATCAAAAAGTTGAAAAGGAGGCACACAGAACATTTGGAAGTTGGTTTCTGAAAGCCCAAACATTCCTTCCACCTTGCTTCCTTGTCTTCAGAGTTTGAAAGGTGATTTGTAAAGCTTAAGATGACATTCTCAGAACACTTTAGATTACTCAAATTGAACAAGCGATGAGAAAATTATGAGCTTTGAAAATAGGAAGAGTCTGAAAAAAGAAAAAACGAGTTTGGAAGTGTTTTGTAACCTGGAAATGTAGGACAGAATTTCGAACACATGTAGGGTAAAGCTTTCTGTCCAGTCCCACGTTTTACACCCGCAAATGTTCCATTAACGATGCTTGTAGCACACCGACGTCATGCGATGCAATATATGAGTGTGTAAGCTCCTCAGTTCGGTTTCATCCTGAGCTCGACTTCCTTCCATCGGTTGCAGCTGTGCTACCGAGGCGTAGTGTGAGACGGCTTTTGACCATCCACAACGGCAGCTTCGTAAGGACGATTGTGCATGGTGAGCCACGTATGGACAATTACTTTGGTACTCTTCATTGCTTCGATTTCCCATCCGTTCACTGTCTTTCTTCCGTCTCAATCCTTCGATTCATACACTAGTCTATTATGTGCTAAATAATGCGCCCCTGGGTCCCTGGGGCGCATTCTGCATGCCAGTGAGCCTTTAGAGCGAGGCCGGCCGAGACCTAGGTGCAGAATGCACCCTAGAGGCGCCTTCTGATCTGACATAAAGGCATTTCGAAGGGTCTGATTCAAGAGATTTGGACGACATTTCTTTCGAAATAGGCACCTTTTCCCAGAGGACCTGCTTCTGCAATCTAAGATGCCTGAAAAGTGTGCAGAATTTGCCCTAGAGCAACCTTTCATGTCGATCTCACACTTTGCGAGTTGTACTAGGTGCCACAAAATGCTAGCGTTGGAGAATTGTAGACCCGGTTTGTCGTGAAGATTCTATACACGAAACGTTAGACTCGTACAACTCCCTGTGTGACATGTGGGAAGTTTGTCAGTTATCCCCCTTAGAAATCCCTCTTAGAACCAATGTCACAGAGAAAATTGGTTCTTTCCCCAATCTAGGTGCTTTCCAACCGGGGAAAAATGGCTAACTTCCCCTTTGATATTGGTTCACAGTACCCTTCTAGATGGCATACTTGAACTGTCCCTTTGAGGCTCCTTTGGAATGTTGCACAATTCCTTGTTACTTACTTACGCTTGTCATCTATTCCTGGGTTACACTGGTACCTTCATAGTGATTTGGACGACGCGCTTCACTTGCTGCAGGCCAAATTGCTGGAGTTCTTCTTGCGGTTTCACCCCTGCGCCCGACGGGTGTCCAGCGCTCCCAGCCGCCGCTGCAGGTGCTGCGCTCGCTGCATTCCTTATCTCAAGGGTTCTCGCGAGCGGCCAGCTCTCGGACGAAAGGTGCGGATTGAACTTATACGTGCTGCAAAGCTCGGACGACATGCAAACAAAAACTGCTTGGCTCACGATCACTATAGAGCACGACGCCATGCTCGCCTTTTCATCTCCATCAGGCTCTGCCGAGCTTGCATATGAGAAGCTCGAAATTACACCACATGGAAGGGCGGTGATCGACCCGGCCAATTCCGCAGCAATCCGCACGGCAGCTGCAGCAGCTGGTTGATTCTAAACACACACAAGCAGTTCTCGTACAACACACTCACTCTGTGACATGTGGGAAAGGTCTCAGTTATCCCTGTTAGAAATTCCTCTTGAAAACCACGTCAAAGGGAAAATTGGACTTTCCCCAATATGTGGTTTACAACCAGGGGGAAATGACCAACTACCCGTCGCAGATTGGTTCAGCGTAGTACCCTTCTAGATGGCATAAATAAACTTTCCCTGTAAGGCTCCTTGCGAATGTTGCAAAACTCTCTGTGTTGCACAATTCCCTGTTTGTTACTTACGCGTATAGTCTATTCTTGGATTTCAAGTTAGACGGTTTTCCCACAAGGGAGGCATCCAAGAGCTCCTTGTGACAGTCGAGAAGGTAGACAATAGCTAGGAATGTGATCTGAAATCCGTTTGTAATCATTCGACCTTGATCTGATTAATGCTGCAACAGAGACATTGTCTTAAGAATGATCTCTTGTCAGTCTAGCACTCTAAAGCTCCTATAATATATATATAATCCTACCAGCTCTGTGACCACCATATAACTTGGACCACCATACTTGGAAGATGTCTGACACATGGGCACTGAAGAAGCTCTTAGACATTTTGGACAGATGTGTGAGGACGGTGTACAGCCAAATGATAACACTTTCATTGTCTTCTGTCAGTTTGTACCCATGATGCAGGTCTGGTGGATGAAGGCATGTGCTATTATATTAGTCCAATGATCACCTGGACTAAGGATTTCTGCAACATTGGAACATTATGTGGCAATCGCAGCTATATGGCAGTTGCTTGCAGAATCCATGGTAATGTGGACATTGGAAACGTCCTGCCAAAACATTTCTTGAAATGGAGCCTACAATGCTGCTGGGTGCAATGTGCTGCAGTCAAACATCTAGGCTGGTGCTGGCAACAGGCATTTCTGTCAGAGTGTTGAACTGCTGAGAAAGGGCCGAACAGGTGTGAAGAAACAGTTGGGTTGCACCTGGATTGAAGTGAACAGTGAGATTAAGTCCATCCTCAGAACTGCAGATATTGTCAGGGCTGATGTATGATCCAGGGTATGTGCCTTGTACAAAATTTGTTCTGGATGATGTGGAAGAAGGAATGGTATTTCAGTTGTGTCACAAGAGTGATAAGCTGGCTATTGCATTCAGGCTCATCAACACAGCTCCTGGTACTCCTCTTCGAATAAGAAAAAATCTGCAGGTTTTTGCAATGATTGCAACACTTTCACAAAGTTCAGTTCAAGAATAGTTGGCAGAGCCATTGTGGTGAGGGATGCCAACCACTTTCATCACTTTGAAGATGGTGTTTGATCTTGCATGGACTACTGGTGATGCCAATAGGCTAACTTGTCAAACACTAAATTGACTTCATTTTGTTTATAGTAGCATTTCTAGTGAACTTTTAACACAATTAAAGTTCAACACCATTCTCAGATGTGGTGTCACTAAAAAGTTGGCCATGGAGCCACCTCCCAAGATTATTGGTTTCTTGGCTCTCCCATCTGTAGCACTTAGGTCTGTTGCCTCTTTCTTGTTATCTATGAAGGGAGTTATTTTGGAAACTGCGTGAATGTTTGAGACTACTGAAATTGATGACCAATTTTAAATGTTGACCAACAAAGGTTGGACATATTAGTCTTGGACCTCAATCTTTTTGAATTGATCATTGTACCTAACCTTCAGTGATGTTTGTAGGTTATCTTATGTTTTCTTTGTTCAATATTTCTTAAGTTTGCTGATTGGAGCTTTTTCTTTCAGACCATAGCTGCTCTGTAATGGAGTATGGAGTATTGGCACCATATTTCAAAATGGGATGTCTCCTGCATCCCCCCTGCACAGTTGCTGCAGAAGTTTATATACCCCCAATGAATTCTTTGGTCAGAATGCCTGGTACAGGGGATCCAAGCAAATCATATGATTATCAACGTTGGAGGAATAAATCAACCATTCCCACTCCTTGCACAAGATTGCAGCTCTTGGATACTAGTTTTGTCTGGAATTGAGTTGCATCATTTAACAGGCCTGGTACAGGGGATCCAAGCAAATCATATGATTATCAACGTTGGAGGAATAAATCAACCATTCCCGCTCCTTGCACAAGATTGCAGCTCTTGGATACTAGTTTTGTCTGGAATTGAGTTGCATCATTTAACAGGGTAACGGAAGATGCACAATGGAAGAAGGAGCCAAGGAGCTTCCTTTTATTTTATTTCTTTGGTTTTTAGTGTTGGCAACCTCAAGACCCAAGAAAGCTGAAATGCTGGAACCACAGTAAAGAATCTGATTTTAGTTTTCTTCGTCTTTGTGTAGGCCACAATAAGCCCCAAATAGAATTTCAACAAATCCACATAACAAGCTTTATATAGAAATATGCAAACCCAAAAGTGGAAACAAATTCATTCCTCTTGAGAAGGGAGGAATTAAGGCACACCATGCTGATGGAGGATCAATGCAAAAAGAATCAACACCCTACCCCCTGCTGATGGAGGATCAATGCAAAAAGAATCAACACCCCACCCCCTGCATAGAAGTACACAAAACTACCATTTTGGATATATCCTAGAATCCTTTAAAACAATGCTGATTCATAATGTAGCTTCAGGATTCAAAGTACCAAGTTTAACAATTATCCTCTTCTTTTCTCCCCTATATTATTCCATTTATTCCCTATTCCCTCATAGGTCTCCCTATGCAACAAGTGTCAAAAGAGAGGAAACCAAACCCCCTAGACCCAATTTCAACCCTCCAACAAGTATCAGGAAGTAAACTGCCTTCATATCCGCAAAAGCACTGTAAGCCACCTTGGTGGCTTTACTACCTACAAGTGAACTCTAATCCATTTCCTTGCTACAGTGATGAAATTCTAGAAACCCAAGCCCTTGGATATATAGGTTTTGTATGGATGATTGCCATTTTGGCTACATCTGTAAATTCCTAGATAGACATTGACTCATAATGCAGCTTCAGGATTCAAAACACAACCCCAAATTTTACCCAAAAAACGGAATTAAACATCAAAAATTTGAAATTAAATTGCTGTTTAAAGGTTCTATAACCAGAAGTGAGATAAAAAAAAGTGAAAGTCACCAGGTTTCTACACATGGTTTCCAGTAAGTAGCCAGAAATATATAAGGATGAATCTAACAAATTGAACAAATATGGTTACATGGCTTATAACCATATTTGGCTGAATTCTCCCAACATGATGGAAGAAACTTGACATCTCACAAACCATTGCACCTCTAGCCATGAATAAAGATAAAATATCTAATACACTCAATGAGGTCCTTCTGCAAGGTGAATCCCACTTGAGATCACATCAAAACTGTTGCAAAGAACAGTAGAGCTGACCAAGAAGGCTTTTACCACTGGAGGGGATTTGTGACCACCCTTTGAATTTTCATGATTTCATCCACTTGTGTGAAAACTTCACCCACTGACTGGATGACAGACAAGAGGACAATCTGAAATGTACAAAGGACAAAAGCAAATTCTTAGCCAATTAGGTTTGTGTTATTTTGGCCAATTGGTAATCTGAATTGGGCCTTACCACTTCAATTTGCTGGTTACTAAATACCCCCAATGAGCTGTCTCAGAGCTTCATTCATGGGCAAGGCCTCCATATTCTGATTGTGCATTTTCAGTGTCCTATACTTATTTTTTTTGCAAAATCGGAGTCTATGACCCCAAATTGCACTAAGGCACCCCCTTTCCACAGTAGAACCCCATGGATCCAAGAGTTCTCCACTCTGCATGGGACCCACTGGAGTGCTGGTTCTTCAAAAAAATTGGGTAGGGTCAAGCACCCAAGTAGAGCAAGTCGGGAGGTATTTAACATTCTTGCTTCAATAATGCTGTCTACAGAATATCACTTCATCAATGCTTAGGGTTAGGCAACCCTAGCTTCACAGATGACTTGATCTCAAACGAACACTTTATGGGTTTTGGGCAGAAGCTTAGTGGGCCCGCTTTCCATCCTTTCTTCACATAAGCTAAGTGCAGCTGTATCACAATGTCCCACTCCACATTGCCCAAATCTTCTTCACTCATGTTTGGAATTCGCCAGCGTGCATCTGCAACAAAATCATCTCTATCCTGCGCAAATCCCTTTGGGTCATAATTACTTGGCAGCTTAGGCAAAGCTCCAAATGCAAAGCTGGATGGCTTCTCAAGCTTAAAACTTTTACCGTCTCTCCAGCTCTGCATTTCCCACGGCCAGGTCACAGATCTTGTTGGCTTGCCGGTAAATCTACAGGGCCTCCAATCAAATTCTCGAGCAGTTACCGCTCTCTTCCCTTGCCTTTTTATCATCACATTCACTGGATTTGAATGAGAGAAACCTGACCCAACTCCAACTGTGGATGCTTTTTCATGAGTAAAATCACGTGCTTTTGGTGTGGGGAGGCATATCAATTTGTCACATTGCAGATGCCAAGTCCCAGATGGTGTTGCTGTAGTAGTCACCATGTATACAAACAAGCCCCGCTTGTCGTTGTCATTGAAACAGTCCTCGACACCAAAGGAACATTCCATGAGTGCTAAGCGCACCCATCAAGTATCACCTTCTCTGTTGAGAGTCGTACAGGAGTGTGATAAATCAAAAGAAGTTACAACAAATCAAGTCAAAACCATACAGGCTCCTTCATAGCCTATAAGGAAGTTTGTACTAAAAGGAAACAGCAGCAGGTAAGTGATACATACCTACCATGAGCTGTTTTGAAAAAAAAATCACCAAAAACCTTTTGATCCTGATTGTCAATCAGATAATTATCCTGGAATGACACAGAAATATCCTCTTTCAACCATTCAAAATCTGCAATTGAGTATCCAAATGTTGTCCATTCAGTGAATGAGCTTTACACCCAGATAAGAGTAATAGAGGCACACCACATCATGCATTCAAATGTGACTAGAAGGTTATATCTTTCTCAGAACTTCATGCATACTGACGTCCTATTACGTAGTGCCACCAACTTAGTGGGACACTATGCAAGCTAAAACTACCAGAATTGAGTGCAGCCACCAGACCTCGTGTATGTTCTGCAACTGGGGAGTATGAAGCCTAGACCCTGATGGAAAAAGTACATCAACAAAATGATGAGGTTGTCAAGTTCTTACCAACTTCAGGTACTTTGACAGCACCCCTAAAGTTCGACTTAGAGTTGTCCTCAGAGGGGCAAGGCACAGCATCAACTTCCACAGATTTTATTGAAATTTCTTCATTTGTAGTCAATGCCAGCACCACCGTAACATCATCCAAAGCCTCGACCACATTAAATCCATGTTTTGTAAGGGTTTCGAACAACTCCCCATCGAGATCTTGAGTTTTGTCAAGAACAACCTCACAACCTTGATCTTTTGCGTAGCGGACTGCATGCTCGCAGTACTCTGCTGCTGGGTCTCCATTGTTTAGGTTCAACGCAACGTCTCCTGTTTATACAAAGCGAGTTAAAAATTCATGGTAAGGTAGGAGAGTGTAGTTCTAAGGTTGTCTTTCACGAAGTTAGCATCGAGGTGAGACCACGCACCAACGGTCGTCCGCTACTTTATACGAAACGAACAACCAGAATTTTATTACATAAATGAAGCTACTCAATATCGATGTTATAGAATAAATCACTACCACGGCCACCGTTTCGCTCACCTGAATCCATTTGGTTTTCGTCACGAACACTCCACGTGATGTATCCCTTGATCTTCTTAAATCGCTCAGCGCCTACTCTTCCTCCACTAGTTCAACTCTGCCTATTGGAATTTCCTTGGTCCAGAACAGCCCAATCCTTTAGTGATGTAAACAACACATGCGTGCGACACAATCAAGTGGAGAAACATTAATTAGTGCTCGATTGGAACAATCGGCGCCCAACACGTAAGACATTACGCACTTCCCAACACATTCGTTCAGAAAGCAGTTGATCTACGGCTCAATCAAACAGTTAATTCTTTCAACAATACCTCTGCATCCTCCGCCCACACCCATGTGTACCCGTCACACCACACCCAATCAGTCAGATATGTCATATCACATGACCCCAGACATAAAAAGTCACGACCATGAACAAACCAAAGAAATGGTCCCAGACAGCCTCAGGAAGCAATTTCAGACCTTGAAGACGCCAAAGATTACGCCCTACGAACCGAAGCAGAACTCAAGACTACTTCAGCGTCACGCCTGTCAGTAGGCATGTTTGGGGAAGCTATCTAGAAGAAGAAGCTTCCAGAAGACCTAGAAGACGAGAGACGGCTGAACAATGCTCAGCGCGTAGCGCGTCGGTACGCTGGCTGCTGCTCAGCACCGACGCTGGCTGCTGCTCAGCGCTTGCTGCCTAGCATCTGCCCAAAGCTCTTTAAAATTTTAAAAATTCTTCTTCTTTTCTTGTTTTTCTTTTTGTCTCTGGTTTCTTTTTAATTGATTCTTTTAATTTTTTTTCTTCTTGCTTTTTTTTCCCCCCAAGAAGGATGTGGTTTCTTCTTCCTTTTTGTATAATTTTAAATTTCTTTTTTATTTTTTTCCGTTTATCAGGTACTGCTTCTTCTTGTGAATATTTTTCTTGTTTATTTTCTTCTTGTCATTTTTAGTCTTGTAAAGTTTCTGGCTGACATAACTCGAGGATTTTGTTTTTAATGACAAATTATGTTGCTTTATCAAAAAAAAAAAAAATCAGAAATTTTGCGACATTTTTGAAATTCAAAATGCAAATTTGACGAAGATCTGGCTATCGTGAATTTTAGCGTCATTAAGTGGGTCAAACAGCGCCCGGGCCAGAACCCAATTGACGTTAAGTCTGATGAAGCAATTCAGATCTAACCGTCTGACATTGCACTAAGAATCTAGCAATGAAAAGTCTGTAACCGTTTAACTCTTGTTACGAAGCTGTTGAAATTGTTCACTTGGTCCAATCTCACATTTATTGGCACATTTGTCGGCATATGAAAGTTAACGAAAAGCTTTGAGGTTTTGACTATGCTGGTGTTGGTGCCGAAGAACACGTTACTTACTCACGCTTGACAAGGTCGGTCATACTCACGGCTAGGGACGAACGTTCATTGCAAGGTGCGGATCGGTAGAGCAAGCTAGGGATCGTGGCTCTCACAGTCGGTATGTAACCAACATCTCTTATCAATTCTAGTTATGGTATTGCTGTTATTCCTGTGATGCCTTGACATATCTCGTAAGCCAGAAAGTTGGGTTTATAAAGGAACAGATATCGGTAGGGCAAGCTGTTCAGTTTGCTGCCTTTCCAGGAATATTTTTCCTGGAATGTCTCGGCTGACTCTTTTACGGTGATTTATGTCATTGGATTGCCTGGACACCGGAGTTACACACTAGTTATCAACAAGAAGTAAGTTGGTTCGGAATTTCCGTAATTTCATGAAAAATGGCATTGACATAGTTTGTCTCTGTGTGACTCTAATGTCGATCTTCTGAACTCTCTCCCCATTTCCTACGTTGTTCTATTGATTTATGAAACGAAAGTAAACAATAGTACTTTTTTAGCATAGAAAGGCTTGCAAGCATTTTCGTACCTGAGGTATATCCTATGGTGTCTTTGAGTGAGGGTGATGCATTATGAGGGTGTGGTCTTGTTGTAAAAGGATGGTAATGACAATTTTGTGGAAGTGCTTTTCAATAGCTATGTATACTATAGTCCTCTGTACAAGTCACCTGGTACAATAACAATGTGTTTTGCATGGAAAAACTCAAGCAAATGTAAAACATTGACCTAATATCCACTTGACAAGTGTACATCTCAAGAGGAAAGAACTAATGTTTATTTTTCTGTATGCATTCCAACTACAAATTGTTACATAGGTGCAGTCAGCATTGAGCAAAACAAGAATGTTGCTTCACATGTTGAAGTTGTGATTCAATATGTAAGGCAATTAAGATTTGTAATGATGTTAATCTCCAGAGTTAATAAGTAAATGAATACTGATTACAGGGTTTACTATTGAGATTGGTAGCTAAAACATATCAACTTGGACATATTTGTCCTAGGCTATCTATAGAATTTCATGCATTCCCTGATCAGTTAGTGCTGACAATACTTGCAAGCTTCTTTATGAATTGGCTGGTCAAATCACTCATTTACCCTTCATTCTTCCAAACGTGCAGACCATGTGACAACAGCTTGATGGTGTCAGAGCAGTACGGTTTGTACTTTAAGTTTGGCAGGTGAGGTGAACTTTTGACTCGGTGAACGTGCATGCTGCTAGGAAGACGGCAAACAATGTAGGAGAAAGGAACAGTATGTTACCAACTTCGGCTGGCACAACAATGGAATTGAGTACTGGAACTGAGAGTGAGGGCGATAGGGAAGAAACTTCTCTATTCACACTAATGGCAGGGGTTCCCACTCTGAAGCAAGTGATTGATTCATCAGACATTGATAACTACAGAGAAACCTCTGCCAGAATTTTGCACTGGTGTCATCAAGTTTCTCAAGGAAGGGATTTTCCAACAGGGCATTATACGGAGGAATTGGAGAAATGTCTTGCTTACATTATGAGCGAACCAAGTATGGAGTTTGTTCGAGGTTCTCCTTTGAGCTACAGGCTCACACTTCGACTGGGAAACTTTTATCAAGAACAATCACGGTACCAAGAATCGGTAGAAATGTGCAAGCACATAATAGAGCAAGTGGGTGACACTGAACATCTCCAATATTTTGCAGCGCAGGCATGGAGGACGCTTGGTGAAGCTTATCTTATACAAAGGCAAATAAAGCAAGGAAAGGAAGCACAAGAGAAGTTTTTCAAACTTATGCTCGGTTTACCAGATGATCCTTCTTGGCTAGAGAATGTGGAGAGATATTACTTACTGAGCAAGACTTATCTGGACAATGGCAAGCCAGACGAGTCTAGAAAATTTTCAGCAAAAGCTTTACAATATCTGGAGGGAAAGGAAGAACCTTGGGGTTTCGTATATGGCCACATGACAGTTTTGATCGAATTACTTGGACGGGCTTCCCAGGAATCTGGGGATTTTGTTGGTGCTGTAGAGTATTATCAGGATGGATTGAGGATACTGAAAGTCTGTGGATCTGATGGTATGGAGCAGGTTACATTGAACCTTCATCTTGGAGGCGTTCAAAAGCTCCTTGGTCATTACATTGAGGCAATATCCACCCTCAAGCAAGGTTTAATTTATGCAGAACAATCTGGAAATGTGAATCTTCAATTTAATTTTCTTTTGGCTTTAATCGATATATACGAAGAACTTGTATTGCCGGACTTTGTGCAACACAATTTCATACTTGCTCAAAGGCAAGCAAACGAAGATCTGCAGAGGTGTTTGGAGGCATGTCAGAACCTAATACAATCCTACCCGGCTCTTCGATCCCCCCTATGGGATCATCTCTCAGGGGAGATTTGGGATCTGAAGCATGCTGAAGAAGAGTTGAAGTCAGCAGTGAAAAGAGGAGATCTTGCAGTTCAAATTCTAGCAAGCTTTTTCATTTGTGCGGAGAGGTTCAACCCTGAGTCACCAAATCGAGATGATGCTTGTGCTAGGGAGGCTTTTGAAGAATGCCAGAAATGTCTAAAAGCATGGGATTCCCAAAATGGCGATGTCCTTACTGTTGCATCTGAGAACATGAGGCTAAAGCTGGCTTTCTATGCCTTTTCCTTAGGTGAACTTGAAGAAGCTGAAGAGATACTAAAGGTATTGTTTCGATCTCATGAGAGAATGCTAGGCAATATGTTTATGGCTGGAGATGCATCAGAAGAAATTGTTCTCAAGTTCAGGGAATCTAGAAAAGTGGGCTACAGAGCTATGATGTGGGTCCAAGTTAAGCTAGCTGAACGGGACAGAAATTTACAAGCTGGTACAGCATTATCCCAAATGCCCAGTGCATCAAATCATTCTGGACCCAGAACACTCAATGGTTTGAAGGCACTAATATGGTCAGAGCGAGCTAGAGCAAGGACAGTAATGTTCCATCTAGCCGCAGGATTCGGTGGTCTGAATCTTCAACCAGGGGATAAACGTGAATTCAAAGGGCTTTGGTTCCCAGATGCTCATAATCTTCCATATGATCATAACCCCGAAACTTTGCTGGAAAGCTTGAGTCTTGATAATTACCCACTCCGTGATACCCCTTGGAGGAATGCAATTAAAGACCATATTCGCTTCAACATTGATGATTCCTATGCTCTAAACTTCATTGGGCATGCTGTTCGAGATTCAAAGATGGTATTTGTGGAATACTTTATCTTGGATAAAGAAAAACTTCTCATTATTGTGTTCATGGCAAAACCTGACTCAACTGATGGGAGCTTGATGGATGGCTCTCAAAACCTAGCTCATGTGGAGGAGGGAGTCTCCAATGCAGTGCAGGTCCATTTTAGCATTGTGGACATAAAAGCAAAGCTTGATGATGATGACAAAGCAGATGCACTAGAGGAGACCAAAGGTCTTGCTCAGAGGGTATGTTTCCAAATCTTTAGTGTCCTAGAACAAGACAAAACTTTCAATTACAATGAATACATTCTCTAGAGTGATACTTATATGTGCATATAGATTGTATTTCTTTGACTCCTTCTAAGGTCTAATCTAGGTCAATTGATTTTAGAAAATGGTGGATTTGGTTGCTGTCTAATCTTTTGTAACCTGTGTGATGGATGTAAAGGCTACCAGTGCTTCTAGCAGTGACCTTATTTCCATCATGAACGCAAATAGGTTCTATACAAATGAGATCATCACAGGCTTAGTGGCCAAGTCCCAGAGATTCGTGATAGAAGTTCAAAAGAAACTGAAGGACAATGTACCTAGTACTGACATCAAGGTATTGGCAGAACCTATGTACTTAGGAACTGAACTGTTCATGCTCTAGACATATGAAGAGCCTTTGGGGCCATTCAAATGCACATGGAACTCTGGGGTAAATTCCAGGGTAAAATAAGCCTGCTAAAACAGATGTGAAAGCTTGAATCTGTAACATTCTTGAGACATTGATGCATGGCCATTATTCACTGTAGCAACCACCCACCATCAATGCATGATACATGATCTAACACATTGAAGGCACAACTGATGCACAGAGCTTGAGATGGACGTTTACAAGCATTAGTGTTGTTTAATAGTGTGTGCTGTTAAACATAAGATCATGTTAATTACTAGGGATCAATTTCAAGAATGATCTCATGTTTCTTTCAAGCATATGAACCTTTCTAGCGTTAGATTAACTTTGGTGTTAATATTTCACAATCTTTGTAGCGATATGCTCTTGCAATTTACTTTCCCAGAATTGATTATGCCTTGATGCACATGCAGGATGAAGAGGAAGAACTTGATAGACTTTACAGGATTCTTTACAATCTACTGATTGAGCCAGTTGAAAACTACTTGGAAAGGATTCCTTCCAATTACAATCTTGTAATCATACCCCATGAGGTAAAGTATAAAACAACCATCTTAATTGTCAAGCATGAAGGAGCTCTATATGTTTTGCCTTCATAAGGATTATTTGTAACTGATGATAGTCTTTCTTCTTTAATGGGATCCTCTTGAGTGTACGTGAGGAGGGAATTATTGTTTATAAGTAAGTTACAGCCTTTGTCCACATTTTTGTGGTCATCAAGATTATGGTAGTCAGAGGTTGCTTTTTAAGTATTACATATATCTATCATACTAGAGATACAGATTAGAAAGTTTCAACAAAGCCAGTAAGTGATTGGTAAATTGTGAGCTGAAAAGCTGTTGTATATTCATTGCTTAAGTGATCGAGGAGGCTGTAACTTATCTTGGATTTCCAACTCCTCATTGTAAGTGCTAAACAGTAACAGAACATAGAGCATCTAGGAGTTTTGGTATAATTTTTTTGTTTGCAAATTGTTTTGAACATTTGAATATAGAATCTATTGGAAATTAATGCAACAAGGAGAATGATAGCTTGGTTGACAATGTCCTGAGGTTATGCCTGTAACTCTTGCCTCAGTTACTCTTAGCAGCAATTTTGGTTTCCCCTTGCACCATTGTCAAACCAGTACGAATTTCTAGTATAATTCCTCCCAATTTTATAAGAGTTATGATTAGTAATACTTTTTATCACTGTATGTTTCAAAACAAATACAGGATATGGGTCTTATACCATTTGCAACACTAACAAATGGCAAGCAGGCTCTCATCGAGAGGTTTGCAATCACTGTAGCACCATCCATTTCTACCGTCAGGCTGTGTGGGAAGCTATATGAAAATAAGGTATATCTGCTAAATTTGGAGCAACAAGATTTTGGTCTAATTCAATGCTTTTGTTTATAGGACCTAATTGATATATGCTTTAAACAATTATTTACCTTGTTTTATGGTGTGGTACTATTGTTTGGCAGGTCTTTGGTGATGGAGGTGAATTACTTGTCGGAAGGGAGGCTGGGTACCCTGAAGGGTGGCCTTCGCTGGATAATGCTCATGCTGAAGTTGAGGCTGTGCAGGAATTTTGTCACTCTGCAATTTCCATTACAGACTCAAGTCATGATGGATCTAATGACAATATGAAAACTATTGTGAAGCAATACATGCAGAAAGCATCGTGGCTCCATTTTGCAGCTCATGGCCAAGTTTCAAAAGAGTTTCCCTCGGGCTCCCTTTTGTTAGGCTGTGATGACAGCAGTCGATTGACAGGAGATGAAATAGGACGAGCTGGCCCTTTGCCAGCACGTGCTGCTGTTCTCAGTGCTTGCCAAACTGCCTTGGGATCAGTTCAAGGTAATTAAACATTTGAACCAGCTGCTTCCTGCTTCTTGTTAGCTAACCAATAGATGATAAGCCATGGTTACAACATGTGCAATTTGCCTCTTGCTCTTCGTAGTTGATGACAATATTAAGGGTTGTGACACTTGAACCACAGTTGAGTGTAAACTCCTATTCAAATATAAATCTGACAGGCTTCTAATTAACATCAATCATGCAGTCAATCAATGCTCAATAAGCAAGTAGCAGTGCCACTGGCTTGAAGTTTTTATCCTATGGTTGATATGATATTGTGCTCCTGAAGTAGGTAATTCAAAGGGAGTCACTGTGCTAATTATTGAAACAATTAAGACATGCAGTCTCAAATGTCAAAACTTCAAGCTAGTCTTCATGTACTAGTTTGAGGCTTGGCCTGTAACATTGATCTTTGGTGTGAATTGCAGGAGAAGGGATTCTTGGCTTTGCCAGGGCCTTCATGCTCGCTGGGGTGCCGATTACAATCCTCTCAATGTGGGAGGTAAGAGGGAGTTTCTGCATTGAGTTTATGAAGAATTTGTACACTGCATTGCATGGAGGCCTTGATGTACCTCATGCAATGCAGAAGGCGATACTTGACATGAAGCAAGAGCAAGTGAAATTCCGTTCAAAGCGCATCAATATAACCAAGAGAAAATGGCGTTCGAGTGACTTGGCGGCTTTTGCATGCTATGGATATCCAGGGGTAAAATTTATTGCAGAGAAAGGCAAGGATATTGCTCCACCATGGCTTGATTTGTTGCAAGATGATTCCAGATATAAAGGAGGCAAGGGTCAAAGTGGGGGTTCTTCTTCTACCTCTACTTCCTGAGTTCTTAGCAAAGCAAGCACAGCCAAGGCGGCCAGTTGAAAGGGATTTTGTTCTGGAGAGGGGGTGTGATGGCGATTTAGGGTTGGAAAAACTTAGGCAGTGTGAAAAGGGAAGAAGCCTTGCTTTCTGCTTTCTGCAAAAGTTGGCAATGGCAAGAAATTAGCATGATCACGTTGGTGTGTAACAGCAGAGGGTTGGTGGCGATTCTTGAATTAGGGCACTGTTGTTGTTTTGTTAGTTACATCTCTCAGCGAGATTTTCTGGTGGAGCTTGGTGATGCTGGGTCTTGGCGAACTTGTTGCTGCTTCTTTCATTTCTTATCTGCTGAGCTGTTGGTTTGTTGGGGAGGGCCACTAGAAGCTTCAAGTTACGAGGTGTTGGTATGCAAATACATTGACAATGAGGAGTGCGGTGGAGTATCTTCTTCAGTTGTGAAAAGCTAAGTATTGATGTTGTGAGGTTTTCAGGAGAGAAGAAGAATGTATGTGTGGGAGATTTGTGTGAAATTAGAATAGAAGCAGTGTGGTGTGGCGTGTAGAATAATTGTAGAAACAAAATCTTTATGTTTACTGCAGCTGTCTGTCTGAACTCTTGATTTCACCTTGAATTACTTCCACTGCGCTGGTGAAAAAGAGGGATGAAGACCAGCCAGGTAGACGTAGTTAGTGAGCAATAAGAGGAAGATGATGAAAGTTCTTAGGAGCATATGAGATTGGAGGAGCATTGGCATTAGGGTGTGTGGGAATCTGTCTGGTATGGGAATCTTACGGGTATTGCAGTTCTTGGGATGATTGGGTATTTCAGCAATTTTGAAACCATCTCCCCTTTGTAATGCAATGAAGGATTTGGGGCTTACGAGCTCTGTCGTCCAAAGCTGACAGAAGGGTAGTGGAGTTCAGGGATTTGTTGGGATTCAGCATTTCTGGGACAAGGCATTGGTACTTTGGGATCTGACACAACTTTTGGGAGCTGGGAAGGTCTGGGTTCTGTCATACTTGTGGGAATGCTGCTTGGGAAATAAGGGAAATGAGATGTAGAAGGTTGGGTACTGGAAGAATATTTTTTGTGCTAGGATACATGCCAATGTGAAGATTTCAAGATAATCTCCCTGAGATGTGCTGGAGAGTACTGATTCCTCTTGCTCAATTTAAATAAATCAATGTTGTCTGGATGTTCTTTTCAATTTGAGAACAATGAAGCTTTTGTAATCTCAGATTGTGACCAGATGACATGTTATTGAGATATTTAGAAACTATATAAGGCTAGTTTGTGTTTGATTCCAGTGTCAGTTTCAAGAAAGTCTAATTGTGGCAGGGTGGATGTGCTGTATTCAAGAGCTAGATGTGAAAAGTTATGTCTTAAAGGAAACCATGTGAAACGATTGAATCTGACTAGGCTGAATTAGTGATCTGACATGAAGTTCCAAAAGGCTAGTTGTTTGGTTTAGGTCAGAAGCACTGCAAGGTTAGTATTAACATAAATGAATCATAGTAAGCCAAGCTGAAGAACAACAATTCTGTCTGGGTGGTATCCAATTGCTGAAATATAGATAACAAGCTTCAAGATTACCGTCGCATTGAATCATCTGCTAATCACATGAATCACAGGTTCCATGATTTGTCAAGGTGGATGAAGTAAATCAGATCTATCTCATTTCCTTTTTGTTACAGGGGTTCGAATCATGTGAGATGGTATACTGTTGTCACAGCTATTCAAGTCTAAAGACAGGGATAGAGATGATGTGGGATCAGTGTATTCATACTTGAAAAGTAATGTTTGTTGTGTTGATGTATTTCTCTGGATTGAAGTCCATGATGGATGTTTAACTTGATGTAAGATGGGGAGATATTTTTGAATGTGTATTTCGGTGTTGTACATGTGAGGATTTTGGAGAATCACGTATGTTTGTGTGCAATATTGTGTAAGAATAATGCTTAAGTAGGTTGGAATATATACTAGTAGATTGTATTTTGCAAGAATGTGATTATTGAATTGTGAGTTGCACTAGTGTACAGTGGTTTCTGACTTATCCACAAATGTTGATCTAGGCAAATACTGTAATTGATTTTCTGATAAAACCAACTTCAACAAGGATGAAAAGCAAAGCAGAAATCTGAGAAATTTAGGTGAAGTCCGTTTTGATGATTCTACTAGGCATTGAAGCCTGAACCTCACTTACTTGTGTGCTGCCAACGTATTGGTTTCACGCTCAATAGTACATTGAATAGCTCAGATGAGCTTCTGGAGCTGCATGGGACCCAATCTAGCAATACTAGTGTCAAAACTGTAACATAAAGAAACAGTATGAAGAATAGTGGGGAACCTAATAAGTAGTACTAAATTTGTGCTGATGCTTAGATTAGAGGATCCATAAGACCTTACAAGGACTGTAAATGTAGCTTCACCTCTGTCCCCACATGGTCCCTTCGAATTAATACTTGTAGAAAACCATAACGATTGTTCAGAAAGTTTTTTGAGAATTAAGTTAGGGGATGCAAGACCCAACTGGACAGTCTGAATGCATTCACCACACATCAAAATGTACATTTCTAGTTGCAGCACTAAAACATGATATGTGGAGGACATGAAGATTTCGAGAATGAGCTTAGCACATACCAGATGTGGTGTTGTTGGTGACATACCAAGAGATTTAACACACCAAGTAGTCGAATCCTTGCACCAGCAAGCTTTGTTTACCCATGATTGAATCTTCAAAATTTCTGAATATGAGAATTTCATATTCACTTGCCTAAAGAGAGGTTCTATGTATTTACATATATTCCTGTTTTTTTACATTACATATTACTCTCTTTGATCATATGTTGAGGAAACCTAAGCATTCTCCTTTTTCTGTTGAAGTTTGATAGAATTCAAATTTGACCGGATTTATTAAAATTTTATCTACAATTGTAAATACAAAGTTGTACAAGGATTCCTTTTCCTGTTTTATTTGTGAAACTTTATGAATATATAGAACCTGCTAGTCCACTATATTCCAAATTTGTTGACAAATTTGAGCATAAATAAATTCCATTGAGTTGGCACTTTTCAGAAGCTTTCACCACACACAGTTTTGTGGATTTCTAGAGGATGGTTCCCAGCTTGCCCTAGGGAAACACTACCACTCCCTCAACATGTCATTAAACTTGAATGCCATCATGTGGATTCCAAACCAAAACCCATATCTAACACGGACCTTGAAAGTTCTTCCAATTAATCAATGCCTCTCCATACACTTCCTATCACGCTGTAGTCACTCAAGAGTTTAGACCAATCAGAAACCCCTATATTCCCTCATTGCCTCTCATTTGGCTTGGCCGTAAATACAAATGACCTTGAAATTTGAAGACCATCCAAATAGCTATTCTTCAATGCAAACAAGAATTTTATTTCTAAAATTATCTTACTTCAAGGTATGTTATTTTATATCTTCAATGAATTATATATCATGCAAATAGTGTGACAGTATTCAGAAAATTAATTAGGACAGCTGTAACTTGGTACAAAACATGCAGAAATTTTATTCCAATTAGCAATTCATTTCCTGATATAACATATCTAGAAAGTAGTAAAAATGTTTAGAGGTTAGAGTTGCTTTGTCCTTGACGGTATAATTGCACTGAAATGAGACTGGATTACTAATCAGACTGAAATGAAATGAAATGAGCTTGAATCAGGGTTTTTTTGAAGGATTTTGTGATGTAGCCAAGGTGGCAACCTCCAGAAAGTAATTTAGCCAATTCTGGCTACATGCCAGATATGAAAATAGAAAAAAATCAGGATCCTTCCATATTCTTGGCTACCTACTGGACCTTCTTGTAGAAATCGAGCGATTTGAATTTTTCTTTTCGAAATTTGGTGAATTTGAACCATTTTTCCCATGAAATTTTTTTTGTATTGGTCAAAATCACATTTTCCAGGTCAAATTTTTGCGAAAATTCGCCAATAAAAAAAAGACTGGCTCGAATGACATCAAAATGAGACTAAAATGACATTTGAAAAGTAGAGGGTAAATTGGCCAGTCATAGCACACTTAAAAACACAGAGGAACTTTGTGATCTAAGCAGACCTCGGTTGCCTCTGGGGTCCAAAGATGAGTTGTACAGGAGCTTTGGGCGCACCTACTGTGCTTTAGATTGTTGGATTTGGACTAGAGGTGCAAAAGATATGGCCTCTAGAAGTTCTCAGTCTCATTATCTCAACAAAAAAAAGAGTCACCAAACATTTTTCCTAGATATGTTCAAGCAATGCAAATCTTATCAACATACATCCTTGCACTGACACATCTCACAAATCCACCCTATCATCAAACAATTTCAAGCTCAAACTAATCATGTTCCTTAAAAAAACCAAGCACTTTGATTCAAGGGTTAAAATCATGACCTTAAAGAGGGTAAAACATTGTTTGGTTATCAAACCCTAAAGGTTTGTTAAACCCTAAGGAAGTTGTTATTCTCCCATGCAGCATTTCTCTAAAACCCCCCACCCCCTCCCCTTCCCTCTCCTCTCGACAAGCAGGTCAGATTCCCATAGACTTGTTTCCCACTAACCTATCCAATTTCTTTTTAGTGCGTGAAGCTCATGCAACTATGGCAATTTCCTATCATGAAGTTCTTGTGGTCATAGCTCATGGGTTGTTTTTTAGTGTTCCTAAAGTGTGTTGAGGGTACAGATCAAGTTCCTAGATGTTTTAACTCCATGTTGTGTGTGTAAGTGTTGGTGCACATCAAGGTCTATGTCACAACCCTAGCTTTGGGCTCGTGACCAAGGCAAAGGGGTTACAAGGTTACGGGCCAAGAGGAAGCTTAGGAGTCAAAACAAGAGGAAGTTCGAAAGTCAATACAATAAGAAGTTCGAAAATCAAGGCAAAGAGGTCCTAAGGGTGTGGGCCAAGAAAAAGCCTGGAAGTCATTTCACATACTCCCGGGAGTGTAAGAAAGTGTGAGGGAGTATGAGGGAGTGAACCCTCACACTCTCAAGGCAACTCTCACTTTGGGAAATGGACTCCCAGTGGACTCCCGAAACTTCAAAAAACAATTTCAGGGGTCAAAACTCAATGGCTTGTGACGTTCTTTATATCATTGGAAAGCTCTTGGAACGCAAATGTCTAAAATGGGTTCGCATTGCTCATTTGGACATCTGAAACACAAGTTATGGCCAAAAGAAAGGTTGAGAATCAAACTACTAGTTTGATTGCTGACCACAAAAAGTTGAGAATCGACCCGATTACTGGGCTGCAGAGGGTGTGCGACATACCGTTGAAAAGCTCTTAATAAAAGCTATAACTTTGTTTTAGACTGCATCATGATTCGAGGTCTACTCGCAAAGTTATAGGGCTCCAAAGTTGCGGGAATTCCATTTGGCGCAATTTCGAGACTCCCACTCGGGAGTCTTGGGAGAAAAAAACCATTTGGATGTAGCCTCCGTGGCCAGCCACAAAATATATTATAAGGAGGAAGGTGGTGGCTTCCCCCAAGTCCGGGCCGTGGTGAGTCTAATGTGTTTGTGTTGCCTGTGGCTTATCCTAGCACCAAGGGTGCTCCAACTATGCACTAACCACTTTGTGTGGGTTGTGTGCAGGCCCGTGTGAGTGAATGAAGCTTGTCAACACTTCCTACTCCCATCCTAGAGCTCCAACACGCCCCTCTACCCCTCAAAGTGTTGTGAGCTAGGGAGAGTGCCCCAACTCTTCCTTCTCCCATTGTCTTTTACTTGGACTCATATTTGATTCCTTTGAGGAATTGGGAGGGCGTCAGTCTAGATTATTGTTGTTTGTGTGTGCATTATGTAAGTGTTGGCATTAATGTGACCCCTTGTTCAATCAAGAATAAGGTCTTTTGCTAGTTATAAATAGTAATTTTTGCTCCTCATTTTGTGCATTTTTTTCTCTTTCTTGTGCATGCTAACTTGTAGTTATTCTAGATTACTAGTGAACTAATGATTGCCTTTAAGATTTAAAGGAACTTGAACCTCCTTGGTTTGACTTCTTGTTGCTCCTTAACTTTTGTAACAATAATTACTATTTTTACACCATTGCCACTGGCAACTTGTGGCAACTCATTTTTTGCTCCATTGCAATGATCTTGTGACCTTTCTCATGGTCTTCAAAAAAGTTCAAAGCTTTCTAGTTTGAATTTCTTGCTAAGCATTTGGTTCAAGCTTCTTATTAAGCATCCTCAATTCTTGAAGTAGAAATTGATGTTCTTACTCCATTGTTGTTTCTAGCTTGTGGCAGCTCATATTCTTGCTCCATTGTTAGTGACCTCATGACCTTCTAGCTAATTTTCAAAAAAGCTTGAACCTCCTTAGTTTGAACTCCTTGTTTCCTCAACTCATGGCCCTCATACATAATGGCTTCCTACATTATTACTACTCTTCAACTTATGGCCCTCCTACTATTCTTGTTCCCCCATTGTTGTTATTCCTCAACTCTCCATGATGTTTATGTGCATCCTTTTTCCCTAGTTTGAACCTCTCGAAGCCACTATTTTTCATCATGTTTTTATTCATCTTTTCTCCCTAGTTCAAACCTCTCACAACTACTGCTTTTCAACATGCTCTTGTTTCATCCTCTCCTTGTTTCAAATCTTTCACATATACTATTTTTCCTAACTTTTTGTTCATCATCAATAGTAGTAGCTACTATTCTACCTAGTTGTTCCACCCTAAATGTTTTTCATAATTATTCCACCCCAATAGCAGCAACTACTCCTCATTGTTCCACCTTAGTAGCAACTACTCCTCCTAACTTCTTATTCATCCTTAGCTATAGTTCTTTTAGTTATTCCACCCTAGTAATAGTTTTTTACACTATGGCCCTAAGGTTAAGTGGCCAAATCCCTATACCTTTGAACTTTGACATGATATATTTTTCATGTAAATGTTAGGTCTCATGTTTTGTCTACCCACCCTACCAATGTTATCTTATGTGGTTCTATGTAATTCCAAATGTGTCTCTTTCCTTTTTGAAAACAATCTTGAAAGGCTTGAAACAAACCACATCCAAGGGCTAAAGTGCACGAGATGTATGTGAAGATAGAATAATCATATCCAACCCAAATTTTTTAACTTGTTCAATTGCCTCAAGGGTGACATGGGATCCATGCCCATCCAAAATGAACAAATGTTTATTTGTTGGGGATATTCCACTTAG